>ENA-UOJV01000046-UOJV01000046.1-human-gut-metagenome-genome-assembly--contig:-C82-NODE-46-length-199762-cov-27.571392_pt1 | contig 199762 bp, 189 predicted proteins | sample MGYA00242356_ERZ723903 | MGnify/ENA metagenome assembly ERZ723903
AAGACCGTGGTTAACGGTCTTTTAAAAGTCAAGGTACATGGGTTGGAGCGTTTACGATTAGACTTACCTGTATACGTGAATAAAAGTATAAGAATTTTACATAAAGATATTGATTTAATAAAATTTGGTGGAAATTAATATTGTTACATAAGACAATTATATGAAAATTAAAAAATAGAAACGGAGGAATTATATGGCTGATAGCAATATTAAAAGAATTGTTCAACAGCACTAAGTATTATGCTTATATTTGGGACAGTAAGCATCACACCGGCACAACAGGTGTCGGGCAGTGGAGTACAGGAGTTAGCTGTGTCAACACGTCATTATGCTAATTATGTAAGGGTTGATAAGTGGAATGGCAGTAAATGGCAGAATATACACTATTCAGCCGATGATTCTTATGACATAGCATTAACAACAGATAATAATGGCTCATATGTATACAATGGTGTAAGATATAACATAGTAAATGGACGGGCATACAGAGTATAAAAGAAAAGAGGTACAATATGAACAAGAAATATGTAAGTAAAATATTAGCGGGTATTCTTGCGGTTAATATGATTGTCACATCATCAGCATTAACATTTGCTGCTGATAATGACAGCAAAGATGCGTATCTGAATTATCAGAATGAAACAGCATATATGAATGAAAATTATCATGCAACAGGTTATAGGGAATTAGATGGAGAATATCAGATAATACCAGATGTCCTTAATGATAATTATTCTTATATAGATGGAACAGAGATTACAAAGGCAGCTGCATATCCAAGCACATATAAAACTGCTAATCTTCCTGATGTAAGAGATCAGGGGAGTTATGGCGTATGTTGGGCTTTTTCTACGATATCATTGATAGAAACTAATCTTATAAAGAAAAATCTTGTATCTAATGATATAGATTTATCGGAATTACATCTTGTAAATTATACATATAATTGCGTTAATGACCCATTGGGTGGACTTGAAGGAGATATTAACAAGTTTGATACATCATATGGTTCAGTTATGCAGTATGGTGGTAATGTAGAGATGGCAGCTAATTCACTTCTTGATTGGGAAGGTGCCGTTAATGAGGATGTTGTTCCTTACACAACAGAGTATGTAAGACAGGTTGAAAATAATCAATTGGACGATTCACTTGCATATGGAAAGGATGTTGCACACGTCCAGAATTTTTACAGAGTGAACACGACAAGTAAGGAGGATGTTAAGAAAGCAGTTATGGATTATGGTGCTGTATCCATATCGTACTGGTCAGATCAGAGTAGTGATTGGAGTACGCAGTATTATAATAGTTTAACAGCAGCATATTATTGTCCAGAAGGCCACACAACCAATCATGCGGTGAATATTGTAGGCTGGGATGATGATTATTCATCAGATAATTTTGCAACTAAACCGGAAGGTAATGGTGCGTGGATAGTAAGAAATAGCTGGGGCAGTGAATATGGTAAAGATGGATATTTTTACTTATCTTACTATGATAAATCTATATATTCAGTAGGGTATACACTTGAGGCAGAGCTTTCAGATAATTATAATAATAATTATCAGTATGATGGTGCGATGCTTTATGGATATATGGGATACACAGGTTCTAATAAATATTCTAATATATTTGAAGCCAAAGCCAATCTGGGTGGAAGCGAGAATATTAAGGCTGTTTCATTTATGACAGGAAGTTCTACTAATCTTAATTATACAGTTAGTGTATATACTAATCTGTCAGATGATACTAATCCAGAAAGTGGAACGCTTGCGGCACAGAAAAGCGGTGTTACAACATATGACGGAATGTATACAGTTGTGCTTGACAGTTCTGTGAATATTAATGAAGGGAAAAAGTTCTCAGTTGTTGTAGAAGTTAATAGTAATTCAGGTAAGACAGCATATTTAGCATATGAACGCAGTATGCAGTCTGGTAAGGCAGGATATTGGTGTACAGCATCAGTCAAGGCTAATCAGAGCTTTATAAATAGTCCTTATAATGGTTGGAATGATTTTAGTAATAAATCATATGGTGGTAACTTTATTATTAAGGCATTTACAGACAATGAAACAACAACTGTGGATGTTGAAAAAGTAAGCCTTAATAAGAGTGCAACAACATTGACAGAAGGTGAGAGCGAGACATTAACAGCTACAATAACACCATCAAATGCAACTGGTGATAAGACAGTAAAGTGGAGCAGTAGTAACGAGGCAGTAGCAGCTGTGGACAGTAATGGAAAGGTAACGGCGAAGAAAGCTGGAACAGCAGTAATCACAGCAACAAGCAGTAATGGAAAGACAGCAGGCTGTACAGTAACAGTAAAGCAGAAAGAAATAGCCATAACAGGAATAAGTCTTAACAAGAGCACGACAAGCTTAACAGAAGGTGAGAGCGAGACATTAACAGCTACAATAACACCATCAAATGCAACTGGTGATAAGACAGTAAAGTGGAGCAGTAGTAACGAGGCAGTAGCAGCTGTGGACAGTAATGGAAAGGTAACGGCGAAGAAAGCTGGAACAGCAGTAATCACAGCAACAAGCAGTAATGGAAAGACAGCAGGCTGTACAGTAACAGTAAAGCAGAAAGATACATACACTGGTTTAAGAGATGTTAATGGAACGCTTACATATTTTAATAATGGACAGGCAGATAAGACATATACAGGCTTTGTAAGCTATGCAGGGAATAATTATTATGTAATAAACGGAGTAGTGGATACTTCATATACCAATGTTACATATGATGGAAAAGACTGGTTATATGTAGAAAATGGAAAAGTAAGATATGACTATACAGGTATAAGACCTAATGAAAATGGCTGGTGGCGAATAGAGAATGGTAAAGTCAATTTCGATTACACTGGAGTAGCCGAGAACGAGAATGGCTGGTGGCGAATTGAGGGCGGCAAAGTTAACTTCGATTATAACGGAATAGCTGAGAATGAAAACGGCTGGTGGAAAATCGAAGGGGGCAAAGTCAACTTTGATTATACAGGAGTAGCCGAGAATGAGAATGGCTGGTGGCGAATAGAAGGCGGCAAAGTCAACTTCGATTATTACGGGGTAGCTGAGAATGAAAACGGCTGGTGGAAAATCGAAGGGGGCAAAGTCAACTTTGATTATACAGGAGTAGCCGAGAATGAGAATGGCTGGTGGCGAATAGAAGGCGGCAAAGTCAACTTCGATTATTACGGGGTAGCTGAGAATGAAAACGGCTGGTGGAAAATCGAAGGGGGCAAAGTCAACTTTGATTATACAGGAGTAGCCGAGAATGAGAATGGCTGGTGGCGAATAGAGAATGGTAAGGTCAATTTTAACTTTACAGGAGTAGCCAGCAATGAGAACGGAGAGTTTTATATAGAAAATGGTAAGGTGGATTTTTCAAAGAATGGTTCATATGTATACAGTGGTGTAAGATATAATATTATAAATGGCTGGGCATATAGAGCATAATTATAATATATTGTATTTTATATAATAAATAAGGTTGACAGTTGATTGTTAACCTTATTTTTATGAGATTTAATTAATCAATGTGTGTTATGAAAGTGTGTATACAAGTCGATATATTTAATGAAAGTTATTCAAGTTAGGTGAAAAACAGAAGAAAACGAGGTATAAGTATGAGAATTAAGAAACTATTAGCAGTGGTATTGGGTACTGTACTTGCCATAAGCTCATTTAGTTATACATCCTGGGCAGCTGGAGATGATAATAATAGTTCATCAGTGGAAAAATTCCAATTTGTTCCAGGGTATGTAGCAAGTGAACTTGATGGCAATACTCCTGTATATGAAGACTATGGTATGGCAAGAATGTTAAGCGAATTGCCTGCTAGCTATCCGTCAAGTGTTGAAGATATTAAAAGCAAATATCCTGACAATCGTAATCAGAATCCATATGGAACTTGTTGGGCATTCTCAAGTCTGGGACTTGCAGAATTCGATCTGATTAATGATGGAGCAGCTGATAAGAATATAGATTTAAGCGAATTGGCATTGGCATATTATACATACAATTCTGTAACTGACCCACTTGGTGGAACAGTTGGGGATACAGCTAAATATTATAATGAAAATTCAGATTATTCATATCTTAATAGAGGCGGCAATTATCAGTATTCATCAAGAAGACTGGCTCAATGGATAGGAGCAACAGAGAATACAGTTCCTTACAGCAAAGCGAACGACACAATTAAACAAGGGCTTAGTGGTGAGTTCGCATATAGTTATAAAGATGCCCACCTTCACAATGTATATCAGATTAATATTAAAGAGAATACATCAGGTGTTAAAGAAGCAATTATGGAGCATGGTGCTGTAGGTGTTATGTATTATCATTCAGATTATAATATGTCATGGAGTAGAAAGAGTGACTGTTATACTTATTATGACACAGCTCGGGCAGGTGGTGGTCATGCTGTTATGATAGTTGGATGGAATGATAATTTTTCCAAAGATAATTTCGAGGGACTTAAACCTTCGAATGATGGAGCATGGCTTATAAGGAATAGCTGGGGTTCTTACTGTGATTATTTCTGGATGTCATATGATACGTTTTCTTTAGAGAATACAGCATGGGTATTTGATTTTGTTGCAAATGATGGCTTTGACAATAATTATCAGCTGGATGGAGGCATTGAGACTTATAGATCATCTAATGTATTATCTGGAGCTAATGTATTTACAACACAGAAAAAATCTGGAATTGATTATGAAGTATTAAAGGCTGTATCTGTATCAATGTCACAGGCAGCAGATGTAAAATATACTGTTGATATTTATACTAATCTGACCAATCTTAATAATCCACTTAGTGGAACTAAACAGGTTACAGCAACGACTACTGGTTATACACAATATGCTGGTATATATACAATAGAGTTGAGTAATCCAATTAAGCTTGCTCCGGGAACAACATATTCAGTTGTTGTAACGACAGATAAGGCAGCGCTTGATAGAGAAGATGCTACAAGTATGGCTACAGGAGAAAAACTCGAAACTATAATATGGGACAGGAGAGTTAGTCAGTTTGATGGAAAGAGTTTTTATAAAGAAGGAAATGTATATAAATACTCTCCTAATAATTTTTGTATAAAAGCATTTACATCTAATGCTAAAGAAGCTGATACTAATGTGCCTATTGAAAGTATACATGTTAATAAGGATACTATGTCATTAACAGAAGGGGAAAGTGCGACATTAACAGCAACAATTAGTCCTTCTAATACAACATTAGATAAGACAGTAAAGTGGAGTAGTAGTAATACAGCTGTGGCATCAGTAGATAGTGCAGGAAAAGTGACAGCAAAAAAAGCAGGAACAGCAGTAATCACAGCTACCAGCAGCAATGGAAAGAGTGCGAGCTGCACAGTAACAGTAAAGCAGAAAGATACATACACTGGTTTAAGAGATGTTAATGGAACGCTTACATATTTTAATAATGGACAGGCAGATAAGACATATACAGGCTTTGTAAGCTATGCAGGGAATAATTATTATGTAATAAACGGAGTAGTGGATACTTCATATACCAATGTTACATATGATGGAAAAGACTGGTTATATGTAGAAAATGGAAAAGTAAGATATGACTATACAGGTATAAGACCTAATGAAAATGGCTGGTGGCGAATAGAGAATGGTAAAGTCAATTTCGATTACACTGGAGTAGCCGAGAACGAGAATGGCTGGTGGCGAATTGAGGGCGGCAAAGTTAACTTCGATTATAACGGAATAGCTGAGAATGAAAACGGCTGGTGGAAAATCGAAGGGGGCAAAGTCAACTTTGATTATACAGGAGTAGCCGAGAATGAGAATGGCTGGTGGCGAATAGAAGGCGGCAAAGTTAACTTTGATTACACTGGAGTAGCCGAGAATGAAAATGGCTGGTGGAAGATAGAAGGTGGCAGGGTCAACTTTGATTACACAGGAATAGCCGAGAATGAAAATGGCTGGTGGCGAATAGAGAATGGTAAGGTCAATTTTAACTTTACAGGAATAGCCAGCAATGAGAATGGAGAATTCTATATAGAGAATGGAAAAGTTGACTTCTCAAAGAATGGTTCATATGTATACAGTGGTGTAAGATATAACATTGTAAATGGATGGGCATACAGGATTTAATGTTTATTTGCTTTACGTTATAAAAAGTTGTATAATCAACAAGAATAACATTTGATAATATATGAGGAGAATTACAATGAATAAGCAGGAAGCAATTAATGCGTTAAAAGAACACAATCAGGAGCATGTAATTAAAAGACTTGAGGCTCTTGATGAAGTTTCAGCTAAGAAGCTTATTGCACAGGTTGCAAGCATAGACTGGAGTGTTGTTGAAAGCATTAATCACAAAGCAGAGGATAATTCATCTGATAGAAAAGTAGAGCCTTTGGAAGCTGTTGAGATAAAGGATATTAAAGCTAATAAGGATAAATATACTGCTAAAGGCATAGAGGCTATCAAAGCTGGCAAGGTTGCCGCAGTATTACTTGCAGGTGGACAGGGTACAAGACTTGGACTTGATAAGCCAAAGGGAACCCTTAATGTAGGTATTAATAAGGATTTATTCCTTTTCGAGCAGTTGATTAATAACTTATTAGATGTAGTTAACCAATCAGGTGCATATGTGCCGCTTTATATTATGACAAGTGATAAGAACAATAATGATACAGTAGCATTTTTTGAAGAACACAACTTCTTTGGATATGATAAAGACTATGTTAAGTTCTTTATTCAGAGTATGGCACCATCTGTTGATTATAATGGTAAGCTTTATATGGAAAGCACTGACAGTCTTGCAATGTCACCTAATGGCAATGGCGGCTGGTTTACATCACTTATTGATGCAGGACTTGATAAGGATATGGAAAGCAAGGGCATTGAATTGGTAAATGTATTTGCAGTAGATAATATTTTACAGCGAATTGCAGACCCATCATTTGTAGGTGCAACAATACTTTCAGGTACAGATTGTGGTTCAAAGGTTGTTAGAAAATGTGCACCAGACGAGAAGGTAGGTGTAATGTGTAAGGTAAACGGACACCCTTCAATTATTGAGTATTATGAGATGTCAGAAGAACTTGCCAATATGAGAAGAGAAGATGGTGAGCTTACATATGGATTTGGAGTTATTCTTAATTATTTATTCAGCTTTAACAAGCTTGTTGAGATAGCGAACAGAAAGCTTCCATTACATATAGTAGAGAAGAAGATACCTTATATAGATGAGAATGATAACCTTGTTAAGCCAGAAACACCTAATGGCTATAAGTTTGAAAAGCTTGTTCTTGATATGGTTGAGATGATGGATAATTGTGTTCCATATGAAGTTGAGCGTAATTATGAATTCGCACCTATTAAGAATAAGACAGGTAAGGATTCACTTGAAAGCGCAAGAGAATTACTAAAGGTTAATGGAATAGAATTTTAAAAGGTTTCTATCTGTACATATAATAAATGAGGCTTCCGTATAATAGGGAGGCCTCATTTATTATGTTAAGCTGATACAAATATAAAGAACGTTTGTTTGACAAATGCATAAAAAGCTGATATATTATAAATATAAAATATATTGTTTGGTAAGTTTGCTATGAATTTGGAGGACGGCATATGATATTTGTTAATAAAGAATGGGATGCAATAGATGATATAATAGTATATAGTAATTATCATAAATATTGGCAAAATAAGGAACTCAGAATTAAGAATCCGTACTTTGATGTTTTTAGTGGCAGAATACTTGATTTGAAAGAAGGAAAGCAGTCGGCGGTGAAGTATTTCTATAATTTGATTAATGAAGAGATATGTAAAGATGTAACCATATGTGTAGTTCCATCCAGTGATGCAGATAAGAAGGAAAGTGGAATAGGTATGTTAGGTGAAATGCTGGCAGCTGATGGAAGAAAGAATAAAGTATATTATTTGCAAAGAACAAAGAGTATTGATAAACTTGTATATGGTGGCTGCCGAGACAGACAAGTACATATGAAGACAATATCAACATTAGATAGTATTGATATTAATGGAGGCATAATACTGCTTATGGATGATGTCACAACAACAGGAAATTCATTATATGCCTGTAGGGAAATATTGATGAAAAAAGGTGCAAAGACAGTTAAAATGTTTGCATTGGGAAAGGCAGTATAGAATATATGATTATAGAGAATTGTACAATAGAAAGTGATAAATACCCCCTGCATTTAAAAAATATTAACGATAAACCATCAATATTATATTATAGTGGTGCAATAGAATGTATTAATAAATATAAAAATATTGCAGTAATTGGAACTAGAAAAGCCTCAGAAAATGGATTGAAAATTGCATATGAAACAGGTGCATTTCTTGCAAAAAATAATATAAATGTTGTGAATGGTCTGGCATTAGGGTGCGATACAGAAGCTTTAAGAGGTGCTTTAGATAATGGGGGTAGATGTATTGTTTTATTGCCGTGTGGTTTAGATAATATACAGCCCAAGTCTAATCGAAGTCTAGCAGATAGGATAGTTCAGAATGGCGGATGTCTTATAAGCGAATATAATGTTGGAACACCACTAAACAAATACCAATATGTAAAAAGAGATAGATTGCAAAGTGGAATATGTCAGGGTGTATTAGTTGTTGAGGCAGAGATGAATAGTGGAACAATGCATACGGTTAAGTATGCGGAGGAACAATTTAAGAGAATAGCATGTTATAGTCATAGACTTGTGAAGTTTTCATCTGGTAATGAATATTTAGAGCAGAATAAAAATGTAAATATTTTATCTGATAGACAGCAATTAGAAGAATTTATACAGAATATTAATTCAGAATTAACCTACACCCAGCTGACATTATTCTAATATAAGGGGGATATGTATGATATGCAGTAATTGTGGAGCAGATATTAGCAGTAAGGATATTAAGTGTCCGTATTGTGGTGCTATGCAGTACGAGGCTTCAGAGAAGAAGTATATGAACGACTTATATAAGATTAACAGTGATATGGATAATCTTGATAAGAATGTAAGAAGATATGCTTTATTAAGCATAGCCAAAAGTATAGGATATGTATTGATTGGAACGGCTGCTGCTTTAGTAATAGGAGTAGCTATAGGACGTTTTGATTATAAGCAGTATAACGATTCAAGAAAAGAACGTAATGAGATTCATAAAGCTATGGATTGGTACGATGACAATTCTGCTAAACTTGATGAATTGTATACACTTCAAAGATATTCAGAAGCCAGAGATATAATAAGAAATTATGATGGGAATACAAGCCTTATGGCAAGCTGGGAACATTATAATTTTATACAGCTATATGACTGGTATTATGATGCTTTTTCAAAGGTATACGAGAATGTTAAAGGACAGGATAAAGCAGAGGTAATGGAATACCAGTTTAAGAATGGCTATAGGCATGCTCTTGACCTTGTAAATATGAAAGAAAATAAAGGCTCATATGCTAATAGAAATTATATGACTTGTTCTAAAGAGGACAGACAGATAATAGATATGTGGGTAGAGAATGCCAGAGACTACCTGGTTAATTATGCTGGATTATCAGAAGATGATATAAGGCAGCAGATAGATGAATTATATCCAGATGGTTATTATGATTATAAGCTTGGACAATCATATGAAGATAAGTATTATGAAGAATGGAGTAGAAGATGAAATGTAATAATTGTGGTGCGCCGCTTCAGCTTAATCAAAAGTTCTGTCCTAATTGTGGTTCTCCTAATGAGCAGGCTTTAAAGCATGTCAATGATATGGAGAACTATGACAAGAAGTTTAATAGAACCAGAAGCAAAGTAATAAGCAATAGTAAGTGGTTTGTGAAGAATATAACACCAATTGCGGTTGTTATGTTATCTGCAATAGTTCTTGCAGCAGCTCTTATAGCTAATAATTCAATGCTGGGATATAGATTGGCGGAGAATTCCAACAAAAAGTATAACAAAGAACATAATGATGAAATTCAGATACAGCTTAGAGAGCTGCTTGATAATGAAGATTATGGAACACTTTATGAGCTGTATGAAACGGCAGACCGTATTATTATAACAGATGATTATAAATATGGCTGGAGCAGCTTCTATAGCATTTTATATGATTATCTTGAAATAAGAAGGGCAATATGTGGGATAAAAGAAGCAGAAGGCGATTCATCATCTTATTCGTGGGACGATAGTCTTAACAGAGCTGCAAGATCAATAGTGGATTTAGAGGACACCATGAACAGGCTGGTTTCTTTTGATACGAGCAGAAGTAAAGAAAGTCAGTCTTATGCAGAGAATATACTTGATAAGGCGCACTTATTTATCAAAGCTTACTGCGATTTCACAGATGACGATATTGCGAAATTGCCGGATATGAATCAGACAGAGGTGCTTACACTTCTAACAAGGAGGATATACGGATAATGCGAAAGAAAAAGTTTAATCCATTTGTGTTGTTATATATTATATCTGCAATATTGCTCATAATATCCATTGCTCCGATAGCAGATACAGCAGCCGAGATATATAGAGTCAAGGGAAGATATGCCGGATATGAAGAAGAGAGTCTGTTTAATGATTTTATAGAAAAAGATTATGCGGGACTTTCTAAGAAGGTTAATTATAATAAGGGGATTGGTAAAAGTATATCTGAAGATGAGAAGGATTATTATACGTTTGTAGAATGTTATAATATTGCAGTTGATTATAATATGTATGTCAGGCTGGGAGATATTAATAAGGCAGATGAACTGAAAGAGCAGTTTGAGGATAATACAAGGCTGCTTCAAAGAAAGATATTTAAAGAAGCATTAGAAACAGTAAAAAATACATATATAGTTGTTTCTTGACATTGATTACTGGCTTAGGTATGTTATAATAATTACAAAGAAAGATTGGGAGGTACATATGGTTGTTTTATTAGCAGGTGGAGCTGGATATATAGGTTCACATACAGCAGTTGAATTACTTAATGCAGGACATGATGTTGTTATAGTTGATGATTACAGTAACAGTTGTCCTGAATCTATAAAGAGAGTGGAAGAGATAACTGGAAAAAGTATTGTATCTTATGAGGCTGATGTTAAAGACAAAGAAGCTATGACTAAGATATTTGCTGATAATAAGATTGATTGTGTAATACATTTTGCTGGACTTAAGGCAGTTGGTGAGTCAACAAGACTTCCAGCCAAGTATTACCGTAACAATATTGATACAACACTTACACTTCTTGAGTGTATGAAAGAAGCAGGAGTTAAGAAGATTGTATTCTCATCTTCAGCGACAGTATATGGAGAACAGAAGCCTCCATATGTTGAAACTATGCCAAGAGGTGCATGCTCTAATCCATATGGATGGACTAAGGCTATGATGGAGCAGATTCTTACAGATTGTGCTAATGCAGATTCAGAGCTTACAGTTATACTTCTTCGTTATTTCAATCCAATTGGAGCACATCCATCAGGTAAGATTGGAGAAGACCCACAGGGAATTCCTAATAATCTTATGCCTTATGTATCACAGGTTGCGGCAGGAAGAAGAGAGCAGCTTACAATATTTGGCGGAGATTACGATACACCAGACGGTACTTGTAGAAGAGATTATATACACGTTGTGGACATTGCCTGCGGACATCTTAAGGCTGTTGAATATGCACAGTCACATAAGGGTGTTGAGATATTTAACTTAGGAACGGGAACTCCTTACAGTGTACTTGAGATAGTTAATGCGTTTGAAAGTTCAACAGGTGTTAAGATTAATTATGTGATTGGTGACAGAAGACCGGGAGATTTACCTGATTCGTGGGCTGATGCCTCTAAAGCGGCTAAGGTTCTAGGCTGGGAAGCTAAGAAGACACTTGAAGATATGTGTAAAGACAGTTGGAACTGGCAGAGCCATAATCCTAACGGATACAGACAGTAGAATATATAGCGGCGTAATATAGTGTTAATATTAATATTGCTATTACAATATCGCGATAGTTATATAATTATTGGATATTGGAGAGTGTTAATATATACTATGTGCCGGAGTTGATAGAGCATACATATTATAAAGTATAGTATGCTCTATTTTACTATAAAGGCAGGTGAGTGTATGAACTCGATTAATATTTATAATCTCACAAGAGTTAGTGATAATGAGGATTTTGCTGAGTATGAATATATTTTGTCGGGGAGAAAAGATTTTCAGAGGACAAGGATAAGAGAGAAAGAGTCACTTATTATTCTTGTAAGGGAATTGATTAAAGCTGGTGCAAGGTTAGAGGATCTGGATAACTATTTCTATTCATATACGATTGCACATATAAGCAAGGAATTTGATTTATTAAGGATTTCATCTAACAGAAAATGTATTCTTAATATAGAGCTTAAAAGTGAAGATGTAGGAGAGGACAGAATAAAGCAGCAGCTTGTAAGAAACAGATATTACTTAAGTCCTGTAACTACTAATATATATTCGTATACATTTATTCTAGATACCAATACATTATACAGATTAGAACTATGTGATGATACATATACACTTGTCATGGCTGATTTTACAGAGCTTGTGACTGATATAAGAATGATAAAGAAGTGTATGAAATACAATATTGAAAGTCTGTTCAAAGCTAAAGACTATCTTATATCGCCAGTTAATTCACCAGAAAGATTTGCAAGACACCAGTATTTTCTTACGAATCAGCAGGAGGCTATGAGCAGGAAGTTCCTTAACAGCCTTATTAATAATAGAGAAGTCAGATATTATTCAATAAAGGGTGAAGCTGGAACAGGAAAGACACTTCTTCTGTATGATACAGTGCGTAAGCTTCCAAAAGAACTATCTAAATGTATAATACATTTTGGCAGAAGGACACCTAATATAGATATATTGCAGAATACCATTAGTAACACTACAATAATAACCTCTAAAGAATTTGTTAATGAAGACAATATCAAAGATTATGATTATGTGCTTGTAGATGAAACACAGCGAATGCACGATGACCAGTTTGAGTGGCTTAAGGAATGTAATGCCGGCAGGATTATTATGTTCTATGACTGTGACCAGGTATTATCAAGACATGAACAGTTAAGGGCAATGGACAAAAGGATAGAAGAATTATCAGAAGTGAAATATTTTCTTTCAGATAAGATAAGAACCAATCCAGAACTTGCGGAATTTGTGCGTAATTTATTTGATCTTACCAAGCACGGCAGGGGCTATGAGTATGATTGTGTAACAATTGCCTATGCCAACAGTATTAATGAATTTAAAAAGCTTAAAGCATATTACAGGGCAAAGCAGTACATTTACATAGATTATGAGAAGTCATATAAAGATATGAATGAAAGATATAAGACAAGGCAGTTCAATGCCTACCGTTATATAGGAAAAGAATTCGATAAGGTGCTTACAGTTATAGATGGCAAATTCCGTTATAACGAGTACGGGGAATTAGTTGCTGATGTAGAAGACAATACTGATGATATATTAGAAAAGCTTCTGTATCAGGGGGTTACAAGAGCAAGAGATAAGCTGTGCATAATTGTACTTGATAATAAAGAAGTATTTGAGAAGCTGCTTGAGATGAAGAGTGGAATTAACAGAGAATATATAGACTGATTAACAGGCACGAAGCCTTCCTTTTAGAATAACATATATTAAGGATATATCTTGCTTAAAGATGTATTCTTACACAAGGTATATCCTTTATATGTATATAAAGGAGGTGGTATGTCTTATGATAAAAAGTCCGAAATTTACACATAGCAAGAAGGACAATAATAAAGCACAGGGCAGAAGTGCACATTTAACAGCTATTGTTGTATCGCTTGTTCTTAGTATAATAATGATTACCATAAGCGTGTTTAATGTAAGTGCAGTTGTGATAGATGTAAGCAGTCACGATGGTCTGATAGACTGGAACAGGATAGAGGAGTATGTAGAAGGTGTTATAATAAGAATTGGTTATGGTAATGATATTGAAGGACAAGATGATAAGCAGGCAATCCGTAATATGAATGAATGTGAGCGGCTTGGAATACCTTATGGTGTATATATATACAGTTATGCACTTACAAGTGATGAAGTGACATCTGAGATTAATCATACACTAAGAATGTTGCAGGGGCGAAGTCCTGTCCGTGGCGTATGGTTTGATATGGAAGATGCAGACGGATACAAGGAGAGTAATGGACTTGATGTATACAAAGATGGTGAGCTTTTAACGGATTTTTGTATACAATTTATTGAAGCTATGGATAAAGAAGGCTATAAGACAGGCGTATATGCTAACTATAATTATTATAAAAATGTACTGAATTTGGAGCGGCTTGCGAATACCAGAGGTTTTAATATGTGGCTTGCACACTGGGGTATAGAAGAACCTGGTATGGATTGTATGATGTGGCAGTTTGGAGCATACTTAATAGATGGGCACGAATTTGATGGCAATATATTTTATGCAGATTACAGCTCACCATTTAAAGATAGACCAGATACAGACGATAACGGAGAGAATATAGAACATATAGATAAAGCTGCTGGAAGTTCTGCAATTGAAGCAGTAAATGTTGATACCAATGTAAATGTAATCTACAGGGCACAGATTAGAGGCAGTTACTGGCTTCCTGAGGTAGTTAATGATGAAGATTATGCAGGAATACAGGGGACTGGAATAACTGGAATAACCTTATCAACTGATAAAGGTTATGCTGTATACAGAGTATATGCCGGTGGCAGGTGGCTTTCATATGTTGACAGCAGAAATTCAGATATTAATGACTATTATAATGGTTATGCAGGAAATGGAGCTGAGATTGAGGCGGTTGAAGTGTATTATTATACACCGGCATCATTGCTTATAAATGAAGCGACACCATATGCAACATTAAAAGACGGAAGATATCATTATGCGTACTACAGGGTAAGCAGAAAGAATATGGATTATTATTCTTATCAGACAGACAATGAAACAGACAATGGACAGGACGGTTATGCAGGCATTATAGGCAGGAAGATAGACCGGTTCCAGATAATTATAAAATAAATATTTATGGATACAGAATATTTGGCATAATATTTACAATATTGGCAATATTATAAGATGATAAGTCAGTACATTCTTTATAAGAAGTGTTCTGGGGTGTGCTGACATAGTATTGTACAGGCCAGGATTTTTATGAAAGGTCAGGAATATTGTAAAGGAGTCAGCACATATATGAGTGAAGATAGTGATAATAAAGATGGACAGGTTGTGCTTGAGGATAAAAATGGAAAGAAGATTAAGCTAATTACAATAATAGGTGAAATAGAGGGACACGATAATCTTCCAGCTGCAAGCAAGACAACCAAGTATGAACATCTGCTTCCACAGCTTGCTGCGGTAGAAAATGATGATACAATAGGTGGAGTATTATTTTTAATGAATACGGTCGGAGGAGATGTAAGTGCAGGGCTTGCATTGTCCGAAATGATTGCGTCAATGCACAAGCCAACGGTATCTCTTGTTATAGGAGATTCCCACAGTATAGGTGTTCCTCTTGCTGTAAGCACAGATTATTCATTTATTGTTCCAACAGCTACAATGATAGTACATCCGGTGAGAATGAATGGAAATATAATAGGTGCAAGACAGACTTATGATTATTTTGAACGCATACAGAAAAGGATTGTCTCATTTATTGCAAGAAAAAGCGACACAAAAGAAAAAGAAGTAGAGAATATGATGATGAATACAGAAATGCTTACAAAGGATCTGGGAACAATTCTTGTAGGAGAAGATGCAGTGAAAGCCGGGCTTATTAATGAAGTAGGCGGAATAAGCCACGCATTCAATAAGATAAAAGAGCTTATGAACAAAGAAGAGTAAATAAAAGGCAATCAACATATGCGGAACAATAATAGAAGACAATGAACATATACAGAAGAATAAATAGAAGAACAATAAAGATATGCAGAATAGTAAACATATGCAGAAATGAGGATTATGATGACACAAAGCACACAGCCAGATAACAAATGTAATATATGCCCAAGGCGTTGTAATATTGACAGAACACATAATAAAGGTTATTGTCTTATGAATGATAAAATTATGGCGGCAAGGGCTGCACTTCATATGTGGGAAGAACCCTGCATATCAGGAGAGCGTGGAAGTGGTGCTATATTCTTTTCGGGCTGTACATTAAGATGTGTATTCTGTCAGAATCACGATATAGCTTCTGCAAAGGTTGGAAAGGAATTATCTGTAGATGAGCTGAGCGATGTTATGCTTCGTCTGCAGGATAATAAGGCTGATAATATTAATCTTGTAACGCCAACACATTTTACAATTCCAATAATAAAGGCAATAGAAAAGGCAAGAAATAAAGGACTTAGAATACCGGTTGTATACAATACAAGTGCATATGAAAATGTTGAAACATTAAGAATGTTAGATGGCATAGTGGATGTATATCTGCCGGATTTTAAATATATGGACAGCAGGCTTTCACAGCAGTATTCATATGCTGCTGATTATACAGAAACTGCGAAGAAAGCATTAGAAGAAATGATAAGACAGACAGGTAAGCCGGTATTCTTTACAGCAGAAGATGAACTCGTAAAAGAGGGGTATGTTGAAGAGCAGATTATGAAGAGAGGTGTCATAGTAAGACATCTTCTTCTGCCTGCGTGTGTGAAAGACTCCAAGGCTGTAATCAAGTACCTGTATGATACATATAAAGATGACATATACATAAGCATTATGAACCAGTACACACCGATAAACAGAATTAAGGAATACGATAATCTTAACAGGAGGGTCACTAAGAAAGAATATGATGAGGTTGTAGATTATGCCATTGAATTAGGTGTTGTCAACGGCTTTATACAAGAGGGCGATACAGCAGATGAAAGCTTTATTCCAGAATTTGATTATACTGGATTATTATGATAAAGTATAAGACAGTTGAAATGGAGGCATATTATGCGATGTGAGAGTGGTAACCCTTGTATTATGGGGTGTAACAGGATAGAAAATGGATATAATTTTGCTTATGATTGTAGTACGGATACGGATATAAAACTATGCTTTTTTGATAGGGATACTCTTGAATTAAAAGAGGAAATTCCGTTTAAAAAAAGAATGGGGACAGTACATTCTGTATGTGTGTGTGATGATAATATAGAGAGAATGCTGTATTGTTACAAGGCTGATGATGAATATATTGTTGATCCTTATGCCAAGGCGGTTACAGGCTGTGAAGTATTTGGAGTTGAGCAAGAAAATACATTACATTTAAGTCCGGTAAAGCTTGAAAGCTTTAATTGGGAAGGTGATGTGCCACTGCATCTGCCATATAATGACTGTGTTTTTTATAAGCTTAATGTGCGTGGATTTACAAAAAGCAGGTCATCAAAGGTAAAGGCAAAGGGGACATTCAGGGGGATTGTAGAGAAAATACCATATCTTAAGGAACTTGGTATTACTACGCTTGAATTTATGCCGGCATATGAATTTGATGAGGCATACAGATTTCCTCAATTCATAGACAGCAGTGAATATTTAAGATATGGTGTGATAAAAGGAAGCATTTATAATAATACTGTTACTAAAAAGGCAGAAAAGCTTAACTGCTGGGGCTATACCAAGGCATTTTATTATGCACCTAAGGCATCTTACAGTATACCAGCAGAGGATAATATTAGTGAAAAGGCAGGTAAATATAATGATTACACGACAGAATTCAAGAATATGGTAAAATGCCTGCATAATAACGGAATTGAAGTTGTGATGGAATTCTTCTTTGACGGTGTTAAAACGGCATATATTCTTGACTGCGTGAGGTACTGGGTAAGGGAATACCATATAGACGGAGTGCACCTGTACTGTGATGAACATTCCCTAAATGTGCTGGCAGCAGATCCACAGCTTGCAGATACAAAGATAATTACTGTCGGCTGGAATTCAGACAGGGGTACATATAAGCATATGGCAAGCTGTAATAATGATGCACAGAATACGATAAGGCGTTATTTAAAAGGTGATGAGGATATGTTAAGGCCATTTATTAATATGGCAGGTGCTAATCCATATAATGCTGCGGTTATCAATTATGTGGCAAGTAATAATGGCTTTACACTGTATGATCTGGTGAGCTACGACCGCAAGCATAACGAGCTTAATGGCGAGAATAATAGAGATGGTGAGAATTATAATTTCAGCTGGAATTGCGGCGAAGAAGGCAGTACGAGAAAGCTTAAGGTAAGACAGTTAAGAATTAAGCAGATTAAAAATGCTCTTGTTATGGTTATATTATCGCAGGGTACGCCGCTTATTCTTGCGGGAGATGAATTTATGAACACCCAGCAGGGAAATAATAACCCTTATTGCATAGACAGTGAGCTTTCGTGGGTGAACTGGAGAACAAGCAATGATTCAATGCAGATATTGGAATGGACTAAGAAGCTTATTGCCTTAAGAAAGAAATATGGTATTCTTCACAGCAGGGAAAATCTTTCATTAAGTGACTCCAAATCATTAGGCTATCCGGATATGTCATATCACGGAAGCAATGCGTGGTATGCTGATATGGAGAATTATTGCAGGCAGATAGGAATTATGTATTGCAATTCCTACTCAGATGATAAGTCGAGAAGTCTTATATACATAGCTTATAATATGCATTGGGAAAAGCACAATCTTGCCCTGCCAAAGGTTGAGGGAAGCAGCAGCTTTAAGATAATAGCAGCCACGAATGATGGGCAGGATAAAGTATTTATTGATAAAGAAGCAAGAAGCGTCTGTGTACCGGAAAGAAGCATAGCAATCCTTGTGGCAGAATATCAAGAAAAGAAAAAAGCCAGAATTATTAAGAAAAGATACTAAAAGTTATAATATCCGGAAAGGAAAAAGTTAAAATGGATTACACAAAGCTTAATGAATTAAAGAGCCAGTATGGAGATTATGAGGAAGTATTTAATTCAGGAGATTATAATAAAGCGGCAGATATACTTATGAAGGTGTTAGATGTCATAGAGCTTGAATACGAAGATAAAAGAAAAGCTGGTATGCTGGATAATGACCTTAATGTAAGAAAGTCAGAAGGTACGGATACAATATGGCTGTGTACTAATCATATTATGGAATATTATATATATGCGTGCTATTTTGAGCCACAGGAAGAAATACTTATGCCAGAGCTTCCAATTGCAGAATATTACAGGACTTATGCTGATTTATGCGTGAAGCTTCAAAAGTACAAGAGGGCAGAAGACGCCTACAAGAAAGCACTGTGCTGGAATCCGGTGGATTTGGATTCATATCTTGGGCTTGCAGAATGTTACAAATACCTTAATATGATGTCAAGATACCTTGATGTCACTAAGCAGGCATATAGATTTTGCTGTACAAGGGCAACTATGGCAAGGTATTACAGAAATATGGGATTTTATTATCTTTCATCATACAATACAGATATGGCAAAGGCGTGCTACACATACAGTAATATCTATTACCACACGGATAATGCAGATTCAGAACTTAATTATATAGAAAATGCACTTAAGGAAGCCAAAGAGAAAGGCACAACAAGGCAAGATAAAGAATATGATATCCGCACAATGCAGGCTATGTTTGATAAAGAAAATGTTGAGCCGGGCCCGGACTCTAAGACGATCGGTATTGTATACAGGGTTGGAGAGTTAATGCTTCAGGATAAGGAATATGCACTTGCAAAGGATTGTTTTTCTATTGTATATGATATAACTAATGAACAACAGCTTGAAGGAGTACTTGCAGAGTTAGACAGATGTCTTAAAAATGCGTAATTTATGAATTAAGCTTATGAATTAAAATCGTTATGTGCACAAAGCAGGAACAGAAATGATGATTAAAATGGAGAAGAATATGGATTTAAAAAACAAGTATGACAGCATAATATTTGACCTTGACGGAACATTATGGAACTCATCAAAGCCTATATGTGAAGCGTGGAATATTATATTAGACAGACATAAAGAGATAGTAAGAGAGCCTATAACAATAGAAGAACTGGGACAGTGTATGGGACTTCCTATGTATGATATTGCGGCAAAGCTGTTTCCTGATGAGAAGGAAGAAGTAAGAAATGCACTTATGGACGAGCTGTGCGAATTTGAAAATGGATATCTTGAAAAGATGGGTGGAGTGTTATTTCCAGAGCTTGAGGCAACACTTAAAGAGCTTAAGACAAAATATCCATTGTATATAGTAAGCAACTGTCAGGACGGATATATTGAAGCATTTATAAAGGCACATAAGCTTGAAAAATATTTTAGTGATACAGAGTGCTGGGGCAGAACAAGAGCACCAAAGGCAGTAAGCAACAGAACACTTATAGAAAGAAATAATCTTAGCAATCCGGTATATGTCGGTGATACAGTAGGTGATGCCAATGCGGCAAGGGAAGCTGAAATAGACTTTATATATGCCGAGTATGGTTTTGGTGAAGTTGAACCTTCTTTATATGTTGGGGTAATAGACAGCTTTAAAGAGCTTAAAGATATTCTTTTGTAATTATATTACCTGAAAAGTAATCTTGAGTGGCTAAAGACTATATTTAAAAAAATTCTGCTATAATTATTTTATGTATTAATATTAAGGTATTATATATTTTGTACGATATATTATTCGTAAATAATAAGCCGTAAGCTTATACGGCTGACCAATGAAATATATAATAACACGGATGTTAAATATACGCTACGGATGGCACTTTTTATCAGTGCCATCTTTTTTTGAATGTCCAGGGAGGTAAGTATGAATACACAAGATAAACAGATTAACTCAGCAGTAAATAGCTGCCGTATGGCATTGTACAACAATAATAAAGCCAAAAGCACTAATAAAACTACAAGGCTTATCAATAATCTTTTTAAAAAGTACAGAAAAGATGACACCGAAAATGAAAATGAGGATGAGAACACAAAGCTTGATACATTATCAATAGGTTTGCAGTTAAAGGAAGCGGTTGATTCTATATTTGACCCGACAACCGGAATGAGTGAAGAAGAAAAAAAGAAATTCGTACAGAAGCTGTACCGTAAGTTAGAGTCAGGAAAGAAGCTTAGTGCAGACGAAATGCAGTATTTAAGAAAGAATGACCCTGTGACTTATGCCAAGGCGGCAAAGGTTCAGGTATTAAGAGAGTCGTTAAAGAAACAACTTAAAAGTGCTACGTCAAAGGAAAAAGCGGCAGACATATATACACAGGCTATGTCAAGAATAAGTGAGGATGACCCAGCCAGGAAAGAAATTATGGCAGCATATGATGATGTATATAAGGAGTTCAGAAAGTCTGACGAGTATAAAGCACTTCCTAATACAGAGAAAGAGGCAAAGGAAAAGGCAGCTAATAATAAAAATAAAAATGCACAGGGCTGGGAAGAAAAAGAAGATAATGATACAGAAATGCCCATTGGAAATATTGATGAAGTGGAAAAATTGATGTAGTGGAAAAATTTGATGTAGTTGAGAAATTAATGTAGTGGAAAATTTAATTTTTGGGGTTGACGTATTGGTTAGTTAGTGCTATCATAACTTCAACATTTTAATACACTAAAGTCTGCGAACAAGATAGTACTTTATGAAGGAACATTACAGAGAGTCGGCGGTGATGGAAAGCCGGTATGGGAGTCATAAAGGAATGGGCTTGGGAGATGCATGGATTAACAGCGTAACGGCCTAGTAGTCTGTGACGTGTCCTCACGTTATAGAGGGAGGATATAATAGTATCCGATAATGAGATAAGTATATTTTAATAACATTATATGTATAACGGTTTATAATTATATTATAATTATAACACTGTATATGATTGCCATATATGCTGTATATACATATAATAGTAATATGAATTATTCGGTTTCACTTAAAGGCTTGTAAAGCATTTGATGTGTATATAATATGCACAGCATAAGTGATATAATATATTATGATATGTAGTTGAATGTACTTGTGAATAAGGGTGGCACCACGAGATTTATCGTCCCTGACAGGAATGTCCTGTCGGGGACTTTTTTGTGTGATAGGAATATCTGTTTACATAATAAGTTATAAGCGATAAGAAAAAGTCTGATATCTGACAGGAAGATTAATAAGAAGTGAGGATTGGTGTATGAGAAGATTAAAAGCATACAAAAAGACAGTAAGTATTGTTAATGAATCAGCTATTGAGCTTTATAAGGGGCTTGGAAGAGAAAAGAAGGGCTTTCTTATGGAGAGTAATGATAAGGAAAATGGCAGATACACATTTATGGGAGTTGACCCACAGGAGATTATCCAGTCAGATAAGGACAGTCTTGTAATTACTAAATCAGACGGAAGCAGGGAAGTAAGAAAAGGTAATCCGCTTGTAAGATTAAAGGAATATTTCGATGAATTTGAAATAATAAAAGATGCAGAAGAACTTGAATTCATGGGAGGACTTGTTGGAAGTCTTGGATATGATTATATAAGATATACAGAGAATCTCCCAGATAATAATGAAGATGAGATAGGCATAGAAACAATACAGCTTATGTTAGCTTCAAAGTTCATAGCAATCGACCACGAGGCTGAAACATTTACAGCAGTAGTTCTTGATGAAGATAGCAAAGAAGGCAGAGCAAGAGCATTAAAGGAAGCTGAGGAACTTATAAAGACAGCAAGAGAAGGCGTTGGTAAATATCATAACGAAGAGATTGATATGGAGCTTGATGGCCAGATTGTGAAAAAATCGGACACGATAGATGAATACAGCCAGAAGGTTGAGAAGATTAAGAATTATATAAAAGAAGGACACATTTTCCAGACAGTATTATCACAGAGATGGACAGTCAAGACAAAACAGACAGGTTTTAATCTTTACGAGAAGTTAAGAAAGCTTAACCCATCACCATACCTTTATTATTATAATTTTGGGGATTTTGAAATAATAGGAAGCTCACCAGAGATGATAGTAAAGCAGACAGATTCTAAAGTATATACCTGTCCTATAGCTGGAACAAGAAGACGTGGAAGAACTAAGGAGGAAGATATAGCATTAGAAGAAGAGCTTCTTAGTGATGAGAAGGAAAGAGCAGAACATGTAATGCTTGTTGATCTTGCAAGAAATGACTGTGGTAAGATAAGTGAGTTAGGTTCAGTGAGAGTTTCAAAGTTTATGAATGTGCAGAGATACTCACACGTAATGCATATAGTATCGTTGGTAGAGGGAAGAAGAAATGGAGAATATCATCCTCTTGACCTTGTATCATCATTCCTTCCAGCAGGTACATTAAGCGGAGCACCTAAGATAAGGGCTATGGAGATTATAGATGAATTGGAAACTGTAAGACGAGGTCTTTATGGAGGAGCAACAGGTTACCTTGATTTTGGCGGTAATATGAATTTCTGTATTACAATAAGAACTATGATAAAGAAAGGTGACTATGTATATCTTCAGGCAGGAGCTGGAATTGTAGCAGACTCTAAGCCAGAGCTTGAATATATGGAGTGCTGTAATAAAGTTATGGCACTTGCCAAGACACTTGTTAAGGAGGAACAGTTATGATTCTTTTAATTGATAATTACGATTCATTTACATATAATCTTTATCAGTTTATAGGTATATTTAACAATGATATAAAGGTAGTAAGAAATGACAAGATAACAATAGAGGAGATTGAAGCGTTAGATCCAGAGTCAATAGTTATATCTCCCGGACCTAAGAGCCCTTTAGAGGCAGGCATAAGTGTTGAGGTGATAAAGCATTTTACAGGTAAGAAACCTATACTTGGCATATGCCTTGGACATCAGAGCATAGGTGTTGCATTTGGTGCAACAGTTTCATATGCCAGGCAGTTAATGCATGGCAAGCAGTCAGAGGTTATTCATAATGGAAGCAGTATATTTGAAGGAATTCCATCGCCTGTAAAGGTTGCAAGATATCATTCACTTGCGATTATAGAGGGTACACTTCCAGATGAGCTTGAGGTAATTGCAAGAACTGATGACGGAGAGATTATGGCAGTTAAGCATAGGAAATATCCGGTTGTCGGTTTACAGTTCCACCCTGAATCAATATATACTGAACACGGAAAAAGAATGATAGAGAATTTTGTTAATGGCAATATCTGATTAATAAATGTGTAGAAATGGAGATAATATGATTCTTGACGTTATTGTAGAAGATAAGAAGAAAAGACTTGTAGAACATAAAAATGCTATAAGTGAAGAGGATATGAAGCAGGAAGCACTTAATTTAAAAAGACAGAGCATAAGTTTTTATGATGCCTTAAGAAAGCAGGGTTTATCAATAATAGGAGAGTTTAAAAAGGCTTCTCCAAGCCACGGAAAGATGGATAATAAGATAGACCTGACTGAAAGAATAAGACAATATAGTGAGAGTGCAGATGCTATATCGTGTCTTACAGAGGAAGATCATTTTAATGGAAGCACAGAATATCTTAAGCAGATCAGAAGCCTGACTAATCTTCCGATTATAAGAAAAGATTTTATAATTGATGAATACCAGGTATATGAAGCTAAAGTTATAGGTGCAGATGCAATTCTTTTGATAGCCGCAATACTTGATGATAAGACATTCAAAAAGTTATATGATTTGGCATACAGTCTTGGACTTGATGTGCTGTGTGAAGTTCACGATGAGGAAGAAATGCAGCGTATGATAAATCTTGATGTTAAGATTATTGGAATTAATAACCGTAATTTAAAGACATTTGAAGTTAATCTTAATACAACTAAGAAGCTTTCAGATATGGTGACACCTAAGATGAGAGAAGAAGGAAAGATCCTTGTATCTGAGAGCGGGGTGGAAGGCAGTGAAGATGTTAAGCCGCTTGCTGACAGCAGGGCAGATGCGTTGCTTTGCGGAACAGTGCTTATGGAAGCACTTAATCCTAAAGAGCTTATAAGAGAATTTAAAGATACATACGATAAGGAGCTTTTAAAGGCAAAAAAATAGCTTCTCCTGTTGAAGTGAAGATATGCGGGCTTACAAGTGAAGCAGACGCGGGACTTCTTATAAAATATGGTGCTGATTATGGCGGTGTTGTTGTATTTTATCCAAAGAGCAAAAGAGATGTAACGATAAAAGAAGCTAAGATAATAGTTGATATATTGAAAAAATCAGACATAAAAGCTGTAGCTGTTACAGTGTCACCAACAGTGGAACAGTTGTATAAAATACAGGAAGCAGGTTTTGATTATATTCAAATTCACGGCACACTTGAAAAGGCTGTATATGAGGCAGACACAATTCCGATTATAAGGGCAGTTAATATAGCAGATAACAATAATGCAGATAAAACTGACGACATAATTAATACAGTTAAGGAACAGGTTGAGAAATGTCAGAAGCTTGATAAAGTTGCTGGCATACTGCTTGATGCAGGTGTTCCGGGTTCGGGTAAGACGTTTGACTGGAACAGTATTAAAGAGCTTGAGATAACAGAAAAGAAGTTATTTCTTGCAGGAGGCCTTAATAGTGGCAATGTTGCGGCGGCAGTTAAATGCGTACAGCCTGATGTTGTTGATATAAGCTCTGGTGTTGAATATGAAGATGTGCTTATTAAAGGCAAAGATGAAAGTAAAGTCAAGGCATTTATAAATGCTGTTAATAATTAACAGTGTAGATTTATGGTATAAAGCCAGAAAAGCTTATCAAAGCTTGCTGGGTGTAATATTTAATTAAAGGAAAAGAGGAATAATTATGCAGGATAACAGATATTATGGAGAGTTTGGCGGACAGTATGTGTCTGAATCATTAATGAATACACTTAATGAGTTAGAGAAGGCATTTGATGAGGCTATTAAAGATCCTCAGTTCATAAAAGAATATATGTACTATCTTAAAGAGTATGTAGGAAGAGAAACACCTTTATATTATGCAGAGAGAATAAGCGAGAAGTATGGTGCTAAGATATATCTTAAAAGAGAAGATTTAAACCATACAGGAGCACATAAGATTAACAATGTTATAGGTCAGATACTTCTTGCTAAGAGAATGGGAAAGACTAAGGTTATAGCTGAGACAGGTGCTGGACAGCACGGCGTTGCAACGGCTACAGGAGCAGCACTTTTTGGAATGGAATGTACAGTATATATGGGTGCTGAAGATATAGAAAGGCAGTCACTTAATGTATTCAGAATGGAAATGCTTGGTGCAAAGGTTCAGGCAGTAACGACAGGAAGTGCAACACTTAAGGATGCAACTAACGAAGCTATAAGAACGTGGGCTGAGAGAGCGGAGGATACATTTTATATAATCGGTTCATCTGTAGGTCCTCATCCATATCCTAAAATGGTTAAAGAGTTCCAAAGAATAATATCAACAGAGGCAAGAAAACAGATATTAGAAAAGGAAGGACGACTTCCTGATGCAGTAGTTGCCTGTGTTGGCGGCGGTTCTAATTCAATAGGAATGTTTGCTGATTTTATAGATGATAAAGATGTAAAGCTTATCGGTGTTGAGGCAGGCGGACTTGGAATAGATACAGGAAATCACGCCTCTGCTATGGCACTTGGAGAACCGGGCGTTCTTCATGGAATGAAGTCATATTTATTACAGGATGAGGCTGGTAATATCAAGCTTGCACACAGTATATCAGCAGGCCTTGATTATCCTGGTGTAGGTCCGGAACATGCATATTTAAGAGACTCAGGAAGAGCAGAATATGTATCAATTACAGATGCTGAGTGTATGGATGCGTTAATGGAACTCTGCCGGATGGAAGGTATTATTCCAGCAATAGAGAGTGCCCACGCACTTGCCCACGTATTTAAAATGGCACAGGGAGAATACAAGGGAAAGATTATAGTAATGTGTCTTTCAGGACGTGGCGATAAGGACGTTCACACAGTAAAGAAATATCTTAATGGAGAGGAGACTAATAAATAATGAATAGAATAGAAGAAAAAATGACAGCCTTAAAGAATGAAGGAAGAAAGGCATTTATCACATATACAACAGTAGGGCTTCCAGATATGGAAACAACTAAGAAGATTATGTTCGCACAGCAGGAGGCAGGCATAGATGTTATGGAGCTTGGAATACCATTTTCTGACCCTGTAGCAGACGGACCGGTTATTCAGGCAGCATCTTATGAAGCAATACAGAAGGGTGCAACCTTAACAAAGATATTTACACTTATGAAAGAGGTAAGAAAAGAAGGACTTACTACACCTGTAGTGTTTATGATGTACTATAATACAGTTTACCATTACGGACTTGAAGAATTTGTCGAAATGTGTGCAGATTGCGGAGTGGACGGTCTTATTATACCAGACCTTCCATATGAGGAGCAGAAAGAGATTAATGCAGTGCTTGCAGAAAATGAAGCTGCACCAATTCTTATACAGCTCGTATCACCGGTATCTAAGCAGCGTATACCTATGATTGTTAATAATGCAAGAGGCTTTGTATACTGTGTATCACAGATGGGTGTTACAGGTAATGGTGCTAATTTCCATAAGCAGATAAGAGAGTATCTTTTGGAAGTTAAGAAGAACAGCCCTGTTCCGGTTATGATGGGATTTGGAATAAGAACAGCCGTGGACGTAGAGCCGCTTGAGGATATTATTGATGGTGCAATTGTTGGTTCACATTTTATCACTCTTATGAAAGAGAATAATTATGATGAAAATGTTATTAAAGAATATATAAGCTCTTTCAAGAAGGAGATGAATGAGTAAATATGGTTGTTAGTCTTGTAAGAACAGCGATACAGACAAAATGCAGATATGATAATGCCAGAATGACAGGAAATTATGAATGTGCGTATGCACTTGGTATTTTAACAAGTCAGGAGGGTGTTGAACCAGAAGGCACAATAACTGAATTAAAAAGCGTGTATGATAAGGTTATAAGTGGTATTTCAGCTATCCAGACTGACGATAAGAAGATACAGCAGTTAATTGCAATAACGTCTGATTATGAGGTTACAGATAAGTTTGATGAGCAGATGAATGAACTATATCATATGGGATACAACGATAAGAATATTTAAGCAGGTCTTGACTTATTAGGGTATATGAGGTATATTCTACAAATGTAATTAATTTATGAAGGATAGGTGGATGTTAACGATGACAGAATTGGTTAAGGTTGCAGACATTAACAAAGCACATAAGAATCCAATAGCTGAATTAGTTCAGATAGCATGTAAGTTTGACAGTCATATTGAGATTGAGGGCGAAGGAAAAAACATTAATGCAAAAAGTCTTATGGGGATTATGGCATTTGGATTAAAGGAAGGCATCGAGGTTAAAGTTACAGCTACTGGCAGTGATGAGAGTAATGCCACCGATGCAATTAGGAACTTTTTAACTTGTAATGATTAATTTATGGAGGATTTGATCATGGAAACTAAGGACATTTTTGGTAACGAGGCTAAGACAGAAGTTAAGACAGCAAAGAGTGCAGATGTTAAGAAGACCACTACAAGAAAGACACCTGCAAAGGCAGCAGCAAAAGAAACTGTTAAGGAAACTAAGAAAGAAGCAGCTAAGACTGTTGAGACAGTAAAGAAGGCAGCCGGGGAAACTAAGGAAGCAGCCAAGAAGGTTGAAGCTGATGTAAAGGCAACAGCTAAGAGTGTAGAGGCAGAAGTTAAGACAGCAGTCACAGCTAAGAAGGCAGCAGTTAAAAAGGCAGCTTCTAAAGCAGCAGCTAAGACAACTAAGACAGCAGCTAAGGCTGTTAAGGAAGTAAAGGCAAAGAAGCCAGCCACTAGAAAGACAACTAAGGCAGCTAAGAATACTTTTGATAAGGAGTTATTCTTCCAGTATGCTAATAAACAGGTTGATGAGGAAACTCTTGTTGCAAGAATAGTTGAAGATGCTAAGGAACAGAATGTAGAGATTAAGGAACTGAAAATGTACTTAAAGCCAGAAGATAATGCATGTTACTATGTTGCTAACGGCAATGTTGCAGGACGTGTTAATCTCTATTAATTCCAATTGATACATAATGTTAAAGGACTGTGGTGTATGTATGATGCCACAGTTCTTTTTTGTTCTTTATAAAGAATTTTAAAAGAAAACATTTTGAAAAAATTGTCGAATTGATGTATAATAATACCCAAGTTGGTAAAGTAAAGTACACAGAAATGAGGAGTTATATGTTTGAAGTTAATGAAAAAGTTGTTTATGGAGTTGTAGGTGTATGTGAGATTGAACAGATAGGCAGACCACCTATAAAGGGAATTGACAAAGATTATTATTTTCTTCAGCCTGTATATGACACTAAAGGTATTATATATTCGCCAGTTGAGAATAACAAAGTTATGATTAGGAGCATAATTGGCAAGGATACCTGTATCAAGCTTATTGACCGTGCTAAGAATTGTAAGAAGGATGAGGCACTCAATGAAAAGATTCACCCATCCAGGTATGACGAGATGGTTAAATCACAGGACGTTATACAGCTTATGCACCTTGTAAGAGCTTTGTTTAACATAAAGAATGACAGAGCAAAGGAGTTAAGGAGAATGAAGTCGGCAGATAACCGTATGCTTGCAACAGCAAGAAAGCTTCTTTACGGAGAGATAGCAGCGGCTATGAATGAGGACTACACTGCAATGTCAGAGCAGATGGACAATTATCTGTCAGTGCTTTGATTTTAATCAGAGAAATCCTGTTTGATTAAATAATATATTTTATCCAGTGTTTTAGATAAATGTAATTAATGGTAACATTCAATGATTGCATTTTATCAATAACACTGTTTTTTTTATTTTAAAACATATATAATAATATTATTATGATAAAGCTTGATTTCGTGAATTGATAATTGACATTTTTTTAACATATTGCTATCATAGTGCAATACGCATAAAAGCAGGGACTGATTACGGCATAATTTAGTCAGACTTTTATTGACAATTAAATATTCACATAGTATGTAATAAGCTATTGTTATGGCTTGGCATATGTGAACAGCTTTATTAGCTCATATTAAATCAGGGAGGTTAGCAGTGAAGGACGTTAGGGTTATTGAAGTGAAAAAAAGCGTGTTTGAAAGCAACGATGAACGTGCCGCTCTTTTAAGAAAAGATTTAAAAGATAAAGGTGTATTTCTTTTAAATCTTATGTCATCACCGGGGGCAGGAAAGACAACAACTCTTACAAGAACGATTGAACAGTTGAAAGATGACTTAAGAATAGGCGTTATGGAGGCTGATATTGATTCAGATGTTGATGCAATAACAATTGCTGAGACAGGTGCTAAAGCAATACAGCTTCATACTGGTGGAATGTGTCATCTTGATGCTGATATGACAAGACAGGGAATTGATGAGCTTGACGATAGTGATATTGATCTGGTAGTTCTTGAGAATGTCGGAAATCTTGTCTGTCCGGCGGAGTTTGATACAGGTGCAGTAAAGAATGTTATGATTCTTTCAGTGCCAGAGGGTGATGATAAACCACTTAAATATCCCCTTATGTTTTCAGTGTGTGATGTTGTGCTTATCAATAAGATTGATGTTATGGAATATTTTGATTTTGATATTGAACAGTGCAGGGAATATATCAGAAGAAGAAATCCTGATGCTAAGGTGATACCTGTTAGTGCCAAGACGGGTGAAGGAATATTAGAATGGACAGACTGGTTAAAGAACCAGGTTATGGAATGGAAAGAAGCGTAACCACGGTAAGCATAATTATTTAACGTGAGCAACGAAGATAAAAGCCTTTATAAGGTGGAAAGGACAATTTATGGGTAAAGAAGAATTTAAAAATCCTCATCCGGAACTTCCGGTAAGAGAGCCAATACTTAAGCTTGGCAAGATGATAACAGACAGAGTGCCAATTAAGCTTGGCTTTGAGAAATTAACAGCAGATAGTCCGGAATACTGGGGACTTGCACCAATATGTACAGATGAACAGGCCAATATAGCATTAAAAATGGGTGTCCGTAAACCTAAGACACTTAAGCAGATGGTGCAGATTACAGGAATGGACGAGAAAGAACTTGAAAAGCAGCTTGAGCAGATGTCTTTTAATGGTCTTTTGGAATATAACTGGGAAAATCCACAGCACGAGAAGCAGTATGTTCTTCCAATGTTCGTACCAGGAAGTGCTGAATTTACTAATATGAATTCCACAGTTCTTGAAGAACATCCAGAGATGGGACGTTTTTTTGAGAGAATGAGCCGTCTTCCATTGGAAAAGATTACTCCTATGGTGCCACCAGGGGGTGCAGGAATTGGTATGCACGTTATTCCGGTAGAGAAAGCTATTGATATGAATAACGAGGCAATATCTTTAGAGAAGATATCATACTGGCTTGATAAGTATGATGGCAAATATGCAGCAAGCCCATGTTCATGCCGTAAGTCAAGAAAGACTTATGATGAAGGCTGTGCAGATGATCCAGAGGATTGGTGTATAGCTGTTGGTGATATGGCTGATTATGTTGTTGAAACAGGCAAGGGCGGTCATTATATCACTAAGGAAGAAGCACTTGAGATATTCAAGAAGGCTGAAGACAATGGTTTTGTTCACCAGATTACTAATATTGACGGACAGGACAAGATATTTGCTATATGTAACTGTAATGTTAATGTCTGTTATGCACTTAGAACATCGCAGTTATTTAACACACCTAATATGTCACGTTCGGCATATGTTGCCAAGGTAACTAAAGAGAACTGTGTAGCCTGTGGCAAGTGTGTTGAATACTGTCCGGCAGGAGCTGTAAAGCTTGGACAGAAGTTATGTACTAAGGACGGAAGCGAGATTAAGTATCCTAAAATGCCACTTCCATCAGAGCAGAAGTGGGGACCACATATGTGGACAGAAGATTACAGGGATAAGAACCGTATCAATTGTTATGATACAGGTACAGCACCTTGTAAGACAGCCTGTCCAGCACATATAGCGGTTCAGGGCTATCTTAAGATGGCAGCTCAGGGAAGATACAAGGATGCACTTGCACTTATTAAGAAGGATAATCCATTCCCGGCAGTATGTGGACATGTATGTAACAGAAGGTGTGAGGATGCCTGTACAAGAGGAACAATAGATGAAGCTATTGCAATAGATGAAGTTAAGAAGTTTATTGCAATGCAGGATTTAAAAGCAGATACACGTTATATACCAGAACCTGTAGTTCCGGCAACTAAGGGATATTTTGATGAAAAGATTGCTATTATTGGTGGCGGACCTGCTGGACTTTCGTGTGCATTCTACCTTGCACAGAAGGGTTACAAGCCAACTGTATTTGAGAAGAACAAGAAGGCTGGTGGTATGCTTGTATATGGTATTCCATCATTTAAGCTTGAAAAAGATGTTGTTGAGGCTGAGATAGATGTTATGCGACAGATGGGCGTTGACATTAAGACAGGTGTTGAAGTTGGTAAGGACATCACTATTGATGAATTAAAGAAGCAGGGTTATAAAGCATTTTATATAGCAATAGGCTGTCAGGGTTCAAGAAAAGCAGGAGTTGCAGGCGAAGATGCCAAGGGCGTTATGTCAGCAGTTGACTTCTTAAAAGAGGCTGGAAGCACACACGAATTCCCACTTGAAGGTGATGTTGTTGTAATCGGTGGTGGTAATGTTGCTATTGACGTTGCAAGAACAAGCACAAGAGTTGGTGATTACAATGTATCTATGTTCTGTCTTGAGGACAGAGCTAATATGCCAGCTTCAGAAGAAGAAATAGAAGAGGCTGTAGAAGAAGGCGTTAAGCTTGACTGTGGCTGGGGTCCTAAAGAAATCCTTACAGAAAATGGAAAGGTTACAGGAATTGTCCTTAAGAGATGTACATCAGTTAAGGATGCAGATGGAAGATTTAACCCTCAGTATGATGAGAATGATACTAAGACAGTTAAGTGCAGTCACGTATTCTTAAGTATAGGCCAGACAACAATATGGGGCGATTTATTAAAAGGCACAAAGGTTGAGATAGATGGCGTAAGAGTTAAAGCTGACAAGCTTACATACCAGACAACAGATCCAGATGTATTTATCGGTGGAGATGTATACACAGGACCAAGATTTGCTATTGATGCAATTGCGGCTGGTAAAGAAGCTGCTATATCAATCCACAGATATGTACAGCCACACAGCTCACTTACAATAGGACGTAACAGAAGGGATTTCATAGAACTTGACAAGAATAACATCAAGGTAGAAAGCTATGATAATTCTTCAAGACAGATACCTGGAACAGATAATTCATTTGACCATAAGAAGTCATTCAGAGATGCTAAGCTTACATTTACAGAAGAACAGGTTAAAGCAGAGACAGCAAGATGTTTAGGCTGTGGTGCTTCTGTAGTAGACCCTAACAAATGTATTGGCTGTGGTATATGCACAACTAAGTGTGAATTCGATGCAATACACCTTAACAGGGATTTACCAGAATGTAGTACAATGAGAAAGAGTGAAGATAAGCTTAAGTACATACTTCCTTATGGAGCTAAGCAGGCTATAAAGATTAAGTTTAAGAAGAAATAAACAACCTTATAGCTGGATAACAGATAAGGATAATTAGTAATAATGACATAAGGATAATTTCCTATGTAGATAAGAACAACTGCAATATAATCAGGCTGTACAGCCTTTGCGGCTTTTGGCAGCGATTGTATTGTGGTTGTTCTATTTCTATCCTATAGTGTATTATGGTATAGATAGAAAAATCACAGAGAAAGGAGCAATCACCTCAATGCACGAATTAGGCGTAGTATTTCACATAATAGATGATTTAAAAGAAGTAGCCGTGAATAATGAAATATCCGAGATAACTAAAGTTGTATTAGAACTTGGCGAAGTATCCACCGTAATAGACTCATACCTTACAGACTGCTGGAAATGGGCGGTAAAGAAGGAAGATTTATTAAAGAATTCTGAGCTTGTTATAGAGAAGATAAATGCAGTTACTTACTGTGAGGACTGCAAGGCTGAATATGAAACGGTAAAATATGGAAAGATATGTCCTGAATGTGGAAGTACACATACATATCTTTTGCAGGGAAGTGAATTTAACATCAAAGAAATAGAGGCGTGTTGACATTTTTAGCTGGTAATATTATGATTAAACAGATTGAGATTATAAGAAAATAATATATTATGCTATAATAAGATATGTTATGCTGATTAATGGCGGAATTTATATCAGTTAAATAGATTGTTTTCTTAGGATATAGAAAGGATTACTACTATGAGTAAGGAATTGGAAAAGAACTACAATCCCTCAGAGATAGAGGACAGATTGTACCAGAAGTGGCTCGATAAGAAATATTTTCACGCAGAAGTAAACAGGGATAAGAAACCATTTACTATTGTAATGCCACCACCTAATATTACAGGAAAGCTGCATATGGGTCACGCACTTGATAATACAATGCAGGATATTATTATTCGTTTTAAGAGAATGCAGGGATATGAAGCATTATGGGTGCCAGGAACTGACCACGCAAGTATTTCGACAGAAGTAAAGGTAACCAATGCCTTAAAAGAAGAAGGGATTGACAAGCACGAGCTTGGAAGAGAAGGCTTTCTTAAAAGAACATGGGAATGGAAGAAAGAATATGGCGGAACCATCACAAGCCAGTTAAAGAAGATTGGTTCGTCTTGTGACTGGGACAGAGAAAGATTTACAATGGATGATGGCTGTTCTAAGGCAGTTCTTGAAGTATTCTGCAAGTTATATGAAAAAGGTCTTATATACAAGGGCTCAAGAATTGTAAACTGGTGTCCTGTATGTAACACATCTATATCAGATGCAGAGGTTGAACACGAGGAGCAGGCAGGACATTTCTGGCATATCAATTATCCTGTAGTTGGTGAAGAAGGAAGATATGTAGAGATAGCTACTACTCGTCCAGAGACACTTCTTGGTGATTCGGCACTTGCTGTTAATCCGGATGATGAAAGATATACAGATCTTATTGGAAAGGAAGTATACCTTCCACTTACAGATAGAAAGATACCTGTTATCGCAGACAGCTATGTTGATAAGGAATTCGGAACTGGTGTTGTTAAGATTACTCCGGCTCACGATCCTAACGATTTTGAGGTTGGTAAAAGACATAACCTTCCAGAGATTAACATACTTAATGATGATGCTACAATTAACAATCTTGGCGGAAAGTATGCCGGTATGGACAGATACGAAGCAAGAAAAGCTATGGTAGCTGACCTTGATGCACAGGGACTTTTGGTTAAGGTTGAAGACCACGTTCATAATGTTGGTACACACGATAGATGTAAGACAACAGTTGAGCCTATGATTAAACAGCAGTGGTTCGTTAAGATGGATGAGCTTATCAAGCCAGCAGTTGAAGGCGTTAAGAATGGTGATATTGAACTTGTTCCAGCTTCTATGGATAAGACATATTTTAACTGGACTGATAACATAAGAGACTGGTGTATATCAAGACAGTTATGGTGGGGACACAGAATACCTGCTTACTACTGTAAGGATTGTGGTGAGATGGTAGTATCTAAGGATAAGGTATGTACATGTCCTAAGTGTAAAAGCTCTAATATGGAACAGGATCCAGATACACTTGATACTTGGTTTTCATCAGCACTCTGGCCTTTCTCAACACTTGGCTGGCCGGATAATACACCTGAGCTTGATTACTTCTATCCTACAGATGTACTTGTAACAGGATATGACATTATATTCTTCTGGGTTATCAGAATGATATTCTCAGGATATGAGCAGATGGGTAAGAAGCCATTTGGCAAGGTATTATTCCACGGACTTGTAAGAGATTCACAGGGACGTAAGATGAGTAAGTCACTTGGAAATGGTATAGACCCACTTGAAGTTATTGATAAGTACGGTGCAGATGCTTTAAGATATACACTTATCACGGGTAATGCACCTGGTAATGATATGCGTTTCTACTGGGAAAGAGTTGAGGCAAGCCGTAACTTTGCTAATAAGGTATGGAATGCTTCAAGATTCATAATGATGAATGACCCGGATAACAAGATAAAGGCTACAGATGAGAAGCCGGCTAATCTTACAGCGGCTGATAAGTGGATATTATCAAAGATGAATTCACTTATTAAAGAAGTTACAGATAATATGGAAAAGTACGACCTTGGTATAGCAGTTGCCAAGCTTAACGACTTTATCTGGGAAGAATTCTGTGACTGGTATATAGAGATGGTTAAACCACGTCTTTACAATGACGAGGATACAACTAAGACAGCAGCTATATGGACATTAAAGAAGGTTCTTATAGATGCACTTAAGCTTCTTCATCCATATATGCCATTTATTACTGAAGAAATATTCTGTAATATTCAGGATGAGGAAGAGTCTATTATGATAAGTTCATGGCCTGTATACACAGAAGATAATAACTATTCACAAGATGAAAATGCCATCGAAACAATTAAGACAGCGGTCCGCAATATAAGGAATTTAAGAGCTGAAATGAATGTTGCACCAAGTCGTAAAGCACTTGTATATATTGTTTCAGAGAATGAGAATGTTAGAAATATATTCGCTAATGGTAAAGTATTCTTTGCGACATTAGGTTATGCGAGTGAAGTTGTAATCCAGTCTGATAAGTCTGGTATTCCAGAAGATGCAGTATCAACAGTTATTCCAGATGCAGTTATCTATATTCCATTTGCAGAGCTTGTTGATATTGATAAGGAAATCGAGAGATTAAAGAAAGAAGAAGATAAGCTTCATAAGGAAATCAGCCGTTGCAATGGTATGCTTAATAATGAGAAGTTCACATCTAAAGCACCACAGGCTAAGATAGATGAAGAAAAAGCTAAATTAGAGAAATATTCTAATATGCTTGCACAGGTTGAAGAAAGACTTGCAACACTTTCTAAATAGCTGATAGTTAAAGTTATATGTGTTTTCTGCTGGGAAAGATTAATGCAATACCCAGCTGGAAATACATAAAAGCAATAGACCAGAATATATAATTATGGAGGACAAAAGTTATGGCAGATAATTTAATGAGAAAACTCCCATTTACACGTTTTGCTATGGAGATGAGAAGTGGCAAGATAATTGAGATTGATGAAGGTTTTGTTAAAATGCTTGGCTACACAGAAGAAGATATGAAAAATGGTCTTGTGTTCAAGGATATTGTGCCGGATATTGACTATGAGGGCATAATAACAGAGCTTCGAGAGACATTTATTGATCAGAGATATGCCTGCTATGAGCATTATTTTCAGACTAAGACAGGTGAGAAGATAAGAGTTGTTGTATTCATAAGAATAGAGAATAAGCTTCTTGAAGGACACAGAGTATTACGTGTAAGTGTAGGTAATATTTCGGATCTTAAATAACTGTTGGTATATGTATAAATATTATTTAAGAGTGGAGAACAATAATGAGTAACTTACTAGATGTCATTCGTAAGAATATTGAATTTGTAGGTATATCACTTCTTCTTATGATTATAGTATTTGTGATTGCAAGGGCAAGTGAAGTGCTTATTGAGAAAAGAAACGGAGTTAAATTCGCTTCAAAGAATACGAAAGTTAATAAAACAGTTATTATGGCTATGCTGTCAGCAATAGCAGTTATTCTTATGTACTTTGATTTTCCTATTCCAATTATAGCTCCGGGCTTTTATAAGATTGATTTCAGCGAAGTGCCTGTGCTTATAGGTTCATTTATGCTTGGACCTTGTGCAGGAGTCGTTATAGAAGCAGTTAAGGTAATACTTCATTTCTGTATGAAAGGAACTACAACAGCATTTGTTGGCGATTTTGCTAACTTCATACTTGGCTGTATGTATGTTGTGCCGGCTTCTATAATTTATCACATTAAAAAGACAAGAAAGATGGCTGTAGTATCACTTGCAATAGGTGGAATAATACTTGTAATAGCTGGTATGGCACTTAATGCGTGGTATCTGCTTCCTAAGTATTCAGAACTTTACGGTCTTCCTATGGATACATTGATTGCTATGGGAACAAAGGTTAATGCTTCAATTAAAGATGTATTCTCATTTGTCGCATTGGCGGTTGCACCATTTAATGTGATTAAAGCTGTTATTGACGGCGTTATAACAGTTGTGTTATACAAATATTTAAGTCATCAGTTAAAAGCCTGATGATGAATAATAGATTTTAACAGGGACATAATATTATATGAATATAAGCGTATATACCATTATTAATGATACCATTATCAATGGCTGTATACGCTTATATTGGTTTATTTCATAAATATAATATTATGCGGCAGGCATAAGAATGGAGGATTTATGTCTAAGTTAAAATGGTTCATTATCGGAGCTATGATGGTTACAGTTATGGCAGTTCTTGTTGGCTGTGGAGCAAAGAATGACTCTGAAAGCGGGAGTAATTCTGGTTCAGGAAATAATAACAAGAGTACAGTAGAAAATCTTATGACAGAAGCAGCCACAGGAGCAAAAGAGATGATGACAGAAGCGGCAACTGGTGCAAAAGAGATGATGTCAACAGCAGAAAATGGAATGAAGGAAATCGCAACAGAGATTTCATCAGCATTCCACGAATAATAAATACGGTGTCAAAAAGTCCAGCAGACGTGTAATCAGCATTATAAATGTCGGTCTCTGGACTTTTTTGCGTTGTAAATAGTTGTTAGTTTTGATATACTAATTAAAAATTGTATAAGGGAGAATTATACCAGTGAAGGATGGATATATAAGAGCTGCGGCAATGACACCCAAGATAAAGGTTGCAGATTGCCGTTATAATACAGAGCAGATTAAAGAACTTATCACTAAAGCATATGATAATAAAGCTGCAATTGTAAGCTTTCCTGAATTGTGTATTACAGGATATACTTGCAATGATTTGTTCTTACAGGATACATTGATAGATGAAGCATATAATTCATTGATTGATTTAAAGAAATATACCGGACAGTATGAAGGAATGGCTGTTGTTGTCGGACTTCCATATATGTATATGGGAAAGCTTTATAATGTGGCGGCAGTGCTTATGAATGGACATATTATTGGACTTGTGCCTAAGATGAATATACCTAATTATGCGGAATTCTACGAGAGAAGACAATTTAAAGAAGGCTTTAAGGGTAATGTGTCTGTTAATATAGATGGAGAAGATGTTGATTTTGGTGGAAGCCTGATATGTCAGTTTGGAAGCAGTAATAAAGTTAAACTTGCAATTGAGATATGTGAAGATTTGTGGACACCAGCACCACCAAGCATAAGACACGCACTTAACGGAGCGACAATTATTGTCAATCTTTCTGCAAGCAATGAGACTATAGGAAAGTCAGCTTACAGAAGGGAGCTTGTTAAAGGACAGTCGGCAAGACTTGTATGCGGATACATTTATTCAACAGCAGGTGATGGAGAGTCGACACAGGATATAGTATTCGGTGCACATAATCTAATATGCGAGAATGGCACAGTGCTTGTAGAGGCTAAGAAGTTCACCAATGAAGCAGTGTATGCGGATATTGATGTTGACAGAATATGTTCGGAAAGAAGAAGAATGTCTACATTTGATGTGAATGTAGATGAAAATATGAAGGAAGCATATAAATATGTTACCTGCCCTGAATTAAAAAAACGTACTTTGGAATTAAAAAGATATTTTGATAAAGCACCATTTGTTCCAGATGATAAGAAGGAAAGAGATGCAAGATGTGAGGAAATACTTGACATACAGACATATGGACTAAAAAAAAGGTTAGAGCATACTAACTGTAAGAGTGCAGTTATAGGAATATCAGGGGGACTTGATTCAACACTTGCACTTCTTGTAACTGTAAGGGCATTTGATATTCTTAATCTTGACAGAAATGGCATTAACTGTATTACGATGCCTTGCTTTGGAACAACTGACAGAACATATAATAATGCAGTTAAGATGACAGAAAAGCTTGGCTGTACATTAAGAGAGATTAATATAAAGAAGTCTGTAAGACAGCATTTTGAAGATATCGGACATAATGAAGATGTTCATAATGTAACATATGAGAATGGACAGGCAAGAGAGAGAACACAGATTCTTATGGATATTGCCAACCAGACTAACGGAATGGTAATAGGAACAGGTGATATGTCAGAGCTTGCATTAGGCTGGGCAACTTACAACGGCGACCATATGTCAATGTATGGAGTTAATGCTTCTGTTCCAAAGACACTTGTAAGACATCTTGTAAGATATTATGCTGATACCTGTGCTAATAAAGAATTATCAGAGGTGCTTATTGACGTATTAGATACACCTGTAAGTCCAGAGCTTCTTCCACCTAATGAAGATGGAACAATACATCAGAAGACGGAAGACCTTGTAGGTCCATACGAACTTCACGATTTTTTTATGTATCATATGTTAAGGTTTGGAGTCGGACCAGAAAAGTTATTCAGAATAGCTAATATTGCATTTGCAAATGATTATAGCCCTGCTGTAATATACAAATGGTTAAGAACATTTACCTGGAGATTTTTTGCACAGCAGTTCAAGCGTTCCTGCCTGCCAGACGGACCAAAGGTCGGTTCGGTTGCAGTATCTCCAAGAGGAGATTTAAGAATGCCAAGTGATGCAAGTCCTGCTGCATGGATGGAAAAGCTTGACAGAATTAAAGAAGCTAATGGCTTTGAATAATATTTAATAATATATATAAATTTTAATAATCAAATAATCAGGAGGATTAAAAATGGCTGGCAATAACAATACAAAGAATGACAGCACACAGAAGATAGTTACAAAATACGATAAGAAGATGGCTAAAAGAAAGGCTGAACAAAGAAAACAGGAAAGAGAAAGCTTTATATTTAAGGTTGTAGGAATTGGCGTTCTTGCTGGAATAGTATTAGCTTTAGTAATAACATTGGGAACAAGATATTCAAGAATACATAACAAGTTTATAAAAGTTGATTCAGAGAATATAAGCCAGATAGAATTTGATATGTATTATAATATTTCTAAAAATGCACTGTTATCACAGACATTTTACGGAAATACGACAATGGCAGACTATTTCTCTTATATGGGATATAAAAGCTCTGAGAATGATAAGTCACAGACTAATTCACAGACAGGTGGAACCTGGTATGCTTATTTTGCGGATAATGCAGTTAATACAATTAAGGAAACTAAGGCATTATTAAAGGATGCTGCTGACAATAATTACGAATACACAACAGCAGATGAGGATTACAACAAGCTTGTAGAACAGGCAGAAAGTGCCGCTGCCGCCGCATCATTAGATGAAAAGGCATATTATAAGCAGAACTTTGGTAATTATGCTACCAAGAAGAATATAAAGAGCTATTTAATGGAATATCTTAAGGCAGATGCTTATAGAACAGAACTTACAGACAGCTTAAAGGCTACAGATGATGAAGTTAAACAGTATTATGAAGAACATAAGGATACATATGATCAGGTTGATTATCGTGAATTTACAATAAAAGCTGTAGATACAACTGACGGTGAGATGCAGGCAGCCAAGGCAAAGGCAGATGAGTTTGCGGCAGGAGCTGTGAGCGAGCAGGCATTTAATGATTTATGTAAGAGATATGCAGATGATGGTGACACTAAATATGATGACATCAATGGTTCGCTCTTTAGCAAGGTAGTAAGTTCTAATATGGACACAGGAACATCAGACTGGCTTCTTTCAGATGACAGAAAGGCTGGAGATGTAACAGTTATAGAGAATTCATCATCAGGCTGTTATTATGTACTGTATTTTATTAATAAGTCATATGATGGTTCATCAGATGAAACAATTGCGTCAAATGTACTTAACAACAAATATTCAGAATATATTTCTAATATAACTGACAGTATGCAGGTGGATATATATAACAGATTTTAGTTAAGTATATCAGATTTTGATTAAGTATATTAGATTTTAATTAAATTGAATATGCGTAAGACAATATAAAATATAAGACAATGTAAAAGGTGTAATATCCTTGCATTTAAGAAATACTGTTGTAATCAGATGATTGGATTGACCTTATATGAGGGGAGGTTCTATGTTTAATACGATATGTATAGCGTGTATTATAATTGGAATTCTTATTCCATTTTGTAGTATAGTGCTTAATTTGTTTGATGGATTTGTTGATTTTATATCAATAGATATATTTCAGTTAGAATTCGGCTCTGATATGGTTCTTGATTTTCTGCCATTTTCAATTAACAGCCTGTGTTTATGGGCGTTAGTATTTGGTTGTACAGGAATGATATTTAATGGAAAGCTTTCTGAACCGGCTCTTATTGTGATTGGCATTGTGGCAGGCTACATATGTGCTGTTATATTACAGTCAATTATTAAAAGACTGAAAAAGGTTGAGAATTTTGCCGCAGAGAAGAGTGAAATATTGTTAAGCAGGGGAACAGTGAGTAATGCAATTCCCAAAGGTGGTGTCGGGGCTGTGAGCATATTATTAAGCACAGGCTCAAATGTCACATATCCTGCCAAGACAGAAGATGGTGAGCCTATTAAGCAGGATAAAGAAGTTAATATCTTAAGATTTGATGGTGATTATATAATAGTAGAGAGCACATCACGTCTTGAAGATAAATATTCTGGCAGATAAGCCAGAAGCCGGAATGGCAGAATGGAGGTTTATATGGGATATGGCACAGAGTCAAGTCTATTTGGCATTGTAGCTGCAGTACTGGGAATTGTATTAATTCTCACAGTTGTACTTAGAATGTGGAAAAAAGTACCACAGGACAAGGCAGGAGTTGTAACTGGTATGAAGAAAAGGGTCATCACCGGTGGTGGTGGACTTGTAATTCCAGTATTTGAAAGAATTGATTATATTTCGCTTGGAAATATACCGCTCAGTGTTGCGACACGAAGCAGTCTTTCAAGCCAGGGTGTACCAATTAGTGTAATTACAACAGCGGTTATCAAAGTAAGAAATGAAAAGAACAGTATTCTTACAGCAATTGAACAGTTTACGGGACGTAACGAGAAAGAGATTATTGATAACATTCAGGGTACAGCAATAGCAGTTCTTGAAGGTAAGCTTCGAGAGATTATTGCAACTATGACAGTTGAGGAGCTTTATCAGAAGAGAGAAGAATTCTCTTCAAGGGTACAGGAAGTTGTAGGTACAGAGCTTGGCAATATGGGTCTTGAGGTTAAGAACTTCACTATCACAGATATATCTGATGAGAACGGATATATCAAGGCACTTGGTGATGGTATGATTGCCCAGAGAAAGAAAGATGCTGAAATCCAGAAGGCAGAAGCTGCAAGAGATATGCAGATTAAGACTTCACAGGCACGTCAGGAAGGTGAGTCAGCCAAGTTAAAGGCAGAGGCAGATATAGCTCAGGCGGCTAAGGATAAGGCAGTCCTTGAAGCCAATTATATGCAGGAACAGCAGACAGCACAGGCTAAAGCAGAATTAGCACACGATATCCAGTCTAATATTACACAGAAAGATGTAATACAGGCACAGATGGATGCAGAGCTTCTTAAACAGCAAAGACAAAAAGAGATTGCAGAAGCACAGATTCAGGTTCAGATTGCATCAGAGCAGAAGAATATAGAACTTGCACAGAAGCAGGCTGAAAGAACTAAAGAGAGTTTAAGGGTTACTATAGTTGAACCAGCTAATGCTGAGAAGGCAAAACAGATGGCAGATGCAGATGCAGAAAAGTACCGTCAGATTGCACAGGCACAGGCGAGAGCTGAGTCCAAGAAAGTTGAAGCACAGGCAGAAGCAGAAGCGATTGCAATTAAGGCACAAGCAGAAGCAGACGCTATTGCTAAGACAGGTATAGCAGAGGCTGAGGCAACTAAAGCCAAAGGTATAGCAGAAGCTGAAGCCATGGAGAAGAAGGCAGAAGCTTATGAGAAGTACGGTCAGGCAGCTATGATGGAAATGCTTGTAAAGGTACTTCCACAGATGGCAGAACAGGTAGCTAAGCCGCTTCAGAGCATAGATAAGGTTACAATTATTGACAGCACAGATAGTTCTAATGGCTCTGGTGTAGGACAGATGGGCGGTTATGTTCCATCGGTGCTTGCAAAGACAATAGAATCTATTAAAGAAACAACAGGCTTTGATATAACAGATGTTATGAAAGCTAATACAATACAGGCAAAGACAGACAGAAATATATCTGTTGATGGTGTAGACGGAGTTTCTAATATTACTATAAACAATGACAAATCAGAGTTGTCAAATTAATTTAAAATAGTATAATTGATTATCAAAAGAGGTGGACGTAAAAGGTGCACCTCTTTTGTATTTGTATAACATATAAAGAATTGAAAGGATAATCTATGAGAAAGAAATATATTTTATTTGATTTGGACGGAACACTTACAGATTCAAGTGAGGGAATAACAAAGAGTGTGCAGTATGCACTTGATAAGCTTGGGATAACAGAGAATGACGAGGCAGTGCTTAAAAGATATATAGGACCTCCGCTTGATGAAAGCTTTGCTAAATTTCACGGCTTAAGTAGAGAGGATGCGTTAAAGGCGGTTAATTATTACAGGGAAAGATATAAAGATACAGGAATATATGAGAACAGATTATTTGATGGAATAAAAGAACTGTTAAGCAGTTTAAAGAAAGAAGGTTACATAACAGCACTTGCAACATGTAAGCCTGAAATATATGTTCCTACGATACTTAAGTATTTTGATATAGAGCAATATTTTGATATAGCTGTAGGAAGTGAATTAGAGGGCGGTGCAAGAAGACATAAGGATGATGTGATTAATGAGGTATTTAACCAGATTATAAAGCTAAATAAAGCTGATAACGCGGATATTACTAATGCTTCGGATACAACAAATGTATCAGATACAGCAGATATTTTAAATGATATCAAGGCTGATTCAATTATGATTGGTGACAGAAAAGATGATATTCTTGGAGCTAAGAACTGCGGAATAGAGTCTATCGGTGTCAGATATGGATTTGCTGAAGAAAATGAGCTTGAGAATGCAGGAGCAGATTACATAGTTGAGAATGTGCAGGATATTATTACTACACTTGATGAAATGTAAATGATATATATATAAATATATATAAAGGTAAGGCAATGAAGATGGAAGAACTTGTAAAGAACAGATTATCAGATAATAGTGATATAAGGGTAGGAATAGATGTAGGTTCAACAACAGTTAAGCTTGTAATAACAGATATTAATACCAATGATGTTGTGTATTCCAAATATGTAAGACATAACGCAAGGCAGATTGACACAGCAAGAACTCTTCTTAGTGAGGTAAAGGAGCTCCTTAGTGGGAAAAACTTTAAGGCAGCAGTATGCGGTTCAGGTGGAAAGCCGGTGAGCAGGGCATTGGGAATACATTATATTCAGGAAGTTGTTGCTAATGCGGCGGCAGTACAAAGACTGTATCCGGATATACGAACAGCGATTGAACTTGGTGGACAGGATGCTAAGGTAATCTTCTTTTATTTTGATGATAATACAGGCAGACTTATGACCTCAGATATGCGTATGAACGGAAGCTGTGCTGGCGGAACGGGGGCATTTATAGACGAGATAGCAACACTGCTTGGCGTTAAGACAGAAGAATTTGAGAGCCTTGCGGCAAAAGGTACAACTGTATATGACATATCAGGAAGATGTGGTGTATTTGCAAAGACAGATATACAGCCATTATTAATACAGGGAGCTGACAGGGCTGATATTGCTTTGTCAACATTTCACGCCATAGCCAAGCAGACAATAGGTGGATTGTCACAGGGACTTGAGTTAAAAGCACCTATAATATTCGAGGGAGGACCTCTTACATTTAATTCTACACTTATAAGGGTATTTGCAGAAAGGCTTGGACTATCAGATAAGGATTATATAGTTCCACAACATGCAGAAACAATAGTTGCATATGGAACAGCAGTTGCGATAGATAATTTATTTGATGATGATACATATGTCACTATTGACGAGCTTATTAATAGAATTGATACTTTTGACAGGTCTTTAATAAAAGAGCATAAAGCAGTCAGCAAGCCATTCTTTGCAGATGAGGCAGATTATAAAGAGTTTACCCAAAGACACGATAAAGAGCTTTATAAGCTGAGTGAGCCACATATTAAGAATGGTGTACTAAATGTATATCTTGGAATTGACTCAGGCAGTACAACATCTAAATTCGTGCTTATAGATGAAGAAGAAAAAGTTATAGATACATTTTACGCTAATAACCACGGTGACCCTATAAAAGTGGTTAAAGAGGGTATAACAAAGATATATGATAAATATGCTGATAAAGGAATTAAGCTTGTGTGCAGGGGAATGGGAACAACAGGTTATGGAGAACATCTTCTTGCCAAGGCATTCAGGGCTGATTACCATACAGTAGAAACTGTCGCACACACGACAGGTTGTCAGAAGTTCTATCCTGATACAACATTTGTGCTGGATATTGGCGGTCAGGATATGAAAGCAATATGGCTTAATGACGGCGTAATAACTAATATTATGCTCAATGAGGCCTGTTCATCAGGCTGTGGGTCATTCCTTGAGAACTTTGCATCCAATCTAAACATAGATGTTAAGGATATTGCTAAAAGGGCATTCAGCTCAGTTAGTCCAGCACATTTAGGAAGCAGATGCACAGTATTTATGAACAGTACAATAATTAATGAACAGAGAGATGGCAAGAACCCTGATGATATTATGGCAGGTCTGTGCCGTTCGATTATTGAAAATGTGTTCACTAAGGTTGTGCGAGTTGCCAATACAAAAGAGCTTGGTGAAAAAGTAGTAGTTCAGGGGGGAACTTTTAGAAACAGGGCTGTTCTTCGTGCCATAGAAGAATATCTTGATATGAATGTTACTCTCGCACCATTCCCAGGTGAGATGGGAGCACTTGGTGCGGCACTTGCAGCCAAGAAACATATAAAAGAAGAAGGCTATGCGAATGGTGAAAGCTCATCATTTATAGGCTTTGAGGCTGTGAAGAAATTTGAATACACAACACAATCGGGAGTACGTTGTGAGCATTGCGGCAATCACTGCTTAAGAAATGTTCTTACATTCCCTGACGGCGGCAGATGGGTTACAGGCAATAGGTGTGAAAATGGACTTATACTTGATGAAACAGCGGCGGTACTTGAGGATACTAAAGAAAACAGCAAAGAGAACGCCGTGCTCGATGTGTTTGCAATGCGTGAGAAAATGCTATTTAAGGCGTATGATTACAAAGAAGTTTCAAAGCACAAGGATATAACAATCGGAATACCAAGAGTGCTTGAATTCTTTGACAGTATGCCGTTCTGGACAACATTTTTTAAGGCATTGGGTTATAATGTCAAGCTTTCTCATAAAAGCAACAGGAAAATGTATGAGAAAGGGCTTAAATATGTAGCTTCAGATACAATATGTTTTCCGGCAAAGCTTGTCCACGGACATATAGAGGATCTTGCTAGCCAGAATGTTGATAGAATATTTATGCCATATGTTATGCATATGCCACCAGAAGGAACTGATAAGCTGAGTCCTTATGTGTGTTCTGTTGTTATGGGATATCCTATGGTTGTAAGAAACTCACAGAACCCAGAGAAACAGTACGGGGTTAAGTTTGATACACCTATATTCCACTGGTTCTCAAAGAAAGACAGAAGACACCAGATAATAGAATATGCTGTCAATGAACTTTCAGTATCAAAGAGTGAGGCAGAGGAAGCTTATAGACAGGCAGCAGATGCAAGAAATGGATTTAAGGGTGAACTTATAAGACTTAGCAATATGGCTATTGATAATGCTAAGAAGAATAATACATTTGCTGTTGTGCTTGCAGGAAGACCATATCATACAGACCCATTTGTAAGCAAGAATATATCGAAAATGCTTGCAAAGAAAGGAATTGCTGTTATTCCTGTTGATGGTCTTGACAAGCTTAATGAGCAGGTGCTTTCTAATACAAGGGCAGAGATAACCAATAATTTCCATACAAGAATGTTGTCAGCGGCGATGATAGCAGCTAAGACACCAGAGCTTGAATATGTGCAGATTGTAAGTTTTGGCTGTGGACATGATGCAATACTTTCAGATGAGATTATAAGAATAATGAATGAGAGCGGACATAAGCCGCCCCTTATTCTAAAAGTTGATGAAAGTGATGCGACAGGAGCACTTGGAATAAGAATACAGTCGTTTATAAAGTCTGTACAGATAAGACGTGGGATTAAAGATGAAGAATTCATAAAGAAGCATATGTATGAGGAGCTTAAAGAGCCAAGTCCTGCCAAGTTCTATAGGAAAGATAAGAAGATAAGAACTATTCTTGTGCCTAATATATCAGTTGAGGTTTCTAAAATTCTTGAGGGTATATTGGAAAAAGAGAATTTCAAAGTTAAGAGAATACCAATAGGTTCAACAGAGCAGATTAAGCTTGGAAAGAAATATGTACATAATGATATATGTTTCCCAGCCCAGATGGTTATAGGAGAGCTTATAGGTGAATTAAAACGCGGCGGTTATAATCAGGACGAGGTTGCCGTTGGAATGGTTAAATTCCAGTGTGACTGTCGTATGTCACATTACGCAGGACTTCTTAGAAAAGGACTTGATTCTGCAGGCTTTAGTAATGTGCCAATTCTTACAACTGATGTTAATGATACTAAAAGAAATCACCCAGGTGTATTCTTACTTGGAGTTAGTGCGGTATTAGAGGCTGTATGGTCATTTATGATGCTTGATATGCTTACTGATGTATGCAGAAAGACACGTCCTTATGAGATTAATAAAGGCGAAACAGACAGGGTATACCAGCAGTGTGTTGATAATCTTTCACAGGCTATTAAATCTGGAATTGGAAGTGCAAGAAAAGCATTTGAACAGGGAATGAAGGATATGGCGGCGATACCTTATGACAGAAGCCATTTAAAGCCTAAAGTATTCATAACAGGAGAACTGCTTGTTACATATCATTCAGGCTCTAACTTTAATATTGAAAGATATATGGAAGAAAATGGAATGGAAACTATATTCCCAAGAATAACAGACCAGCTAAGAAAAGATTTTCTTGCATCTATGGCTGAGATAAAGGATTATAATGCAAATATATTCCCATATCCATTTGCTGTTGACTGGCTGTTTGACCACGTCCAGAAGTCGTTGGAGAAGACGGCTGTTCTTCATCCTTTGTACAAAAAGGCATTAAGACCAAGGGATATGTATCAGGGAGTTAAAAATATAATTCCTGAAACCCTAAGCTGTGGTGAGGGCTGGCTTATGGCAGCAGAGATTGTACATTATGCTAAGGAAGGCGTAAAGTCATTTATTATATTACAGCCTTTTGGCTGTCTGCCTAATCATATATGCGGAAGAGGGGTAATAAAGAGAATAAAAGAAGACTACCCAAATGTTACAATTCTGCCTCTTGATCTTGACCCTGATACAAGCTATGCTAACGTTGAAAACAGAATGCAGATGATGATTATGAATAGCTGATGTTGAGATACACAAACGATGATTTGTCAATGTTATTCAAAAAGAAATATAAAAAATAAATAAAATTTGTTAATAAATACTAAAATGTGCCAGGCTTTTTTGGCACATTTTTTTTATTTTCAAAGTTGAAATTTTTATTAATTATACTATAATAAAGCTAACGGAACAGTACTGTGATAAGTTAAATATTTTATTCTAAAGTAAAGGAGGACAAGGTTATGATTAGTTTTTTCATTTGCTTGTTTCTTTTAATTGGCGGTTACTTTGTGTATGGTAAAGTTGTAGAGAATACATTTGCACCAGACGACAGAGAAACTCCAGCAGTTAAGATTAATGATGGCGTTGACTATGTAGTAATGCCACAATGGAAACTGTTTTTAGTACAGCTTTTGAATATTGCAGGTTTAGGACCAATATTCGGAGCTATGCAGGGTGCTTTATGGGGCCCGGTTGTATTCTTATGGATTACATTTGGTACTATCTTCGCTGGTGGTGTACACGATTATTTCTCAGGTATGTTATCAGAACGTAATGATGGTGCATCAATCTCAGAGGTATGTGGTATATACCTTGGCGGATTTATGAAGAATGTAATGAGAGTATTCAGTGTTGTACTTCTTGTTATGGTTGGTACAGTATTCGCAGTAGGTCCTGCTGGACTTATTGTAACTCTTTTCAAGAATGGTAACGTATCAGGAATTGTTACCAGTACAGAATTCTGGTTATGGATAATTCTTGCATACTATTTCATTGCAACATTTATTTCAATTGATAAGATTATCGGACGTATTTATCCATTATTTGGTATATGTCTTATCATTATGGCACTTGGTGTTGCACTTGGTATATTTACTCACTCACAGTACCAGATACCAGAGATATGGTCACACTTCACTAATATGCATCCTAAGGCAACTCCAATATGGAGTGTAATGTTCATAACAGTTGCCTGTGGTGCTATATCAGGTTTCCACGCAACACAGTCACCTCTTATGGCTCGTTGTATGAAGTCAGAGAAGCAGGGACATTTCGTATTCTATGGTGCAATGGTTGCCGAAGGTATTATCGCTTTAATATGGGCAGCAGCAGGCTGTTCAATCTATGAAGTAACAGATGGTTTAAGCACAGGCTTAAGTGCAATACTTGCCAATGGACAGTCAGCAGCTATATATGATGTATGCTCAAAGACAATGGGTGGTGTTGGTGTTGCACTTGCTATGATAGGTGTTATTGTATGCCCTATCACATCTGGTGATACAGCTTTCAGAAGTGCAAGACTTGTACTTGCAGACTGGTTCAAGATTGATCAGGGTAAGTACGCTAAGAGACTTATGCTTTGTGTTCCATTACTTGCAGTTGGTGCATTTGTTGGACACCTTGATTACACAATTATATGGAGATACTTCAGCTGGACTAACCAGACACTTGCTATGATAGTTCTCTGGACAGCTAGTATGTTCTTATTCAAGGAAAAGAAGAATTACTGGATTACAGCAGTTCCTGCAACATTTATGAGTGCTGTTTCAATGACATATTTCTTCTATGCAAAAGAGTGTCTTAACCTTGGTACAAAGGTAGCTTACCCAGCCGGTATTATAATTGCCGCAGTATTCTTTGGAATATTTATGTATGCAACAAGAAAGCATACAAAGGAAGCTGCTTAATACATAACAGTAGTAATAGAATATAATGATAAGCAGCCATATGAAGCAGGTTAGCTTATTAGAATAAAAGGAGGGAAGTCCTCAGGATATATTCCCTCCTTTTATATATTATGATATGAGTGCAGAAGATGAAGTGAATTATTATTAAATATGAATTGTATTATAATGTATTTGTATCATAATTATAATGATATTGTTGAAAAGGAGTTGATTGCTATGTTTTTTAAGCCGCATTGTTTATCCAGAACAACACTTAGCAAGGAAGAGCTTGTAAAAGACAGAAAGAATTGCAGAAAGTTTGGTCCCTGTGGTGTTGGCGAAAAGGCTATATATCTTAATAGCTTTTATTTTGACAGGAGATATTATATTCCACTGTCCAATGTTAAAAGAATATTTAAGAGAGTTGCTATGAGTAAAGGAGGATTTACTGGCAAAGGATTATTTGCAACAATTCCTTATCTTGTTGTTGAGTATGATAACGGAGAAGAGAAGCAGTGTAATTTCAAGTTTGAAGAAAATGTAGATTCTCTTCTTGCATATATTAAACAGACACACCCGTATATAAGACTTCACAGTGAAGAAGCTGAGAAACGTCTTAAACAAAAAGAAAGACTTAAAGAACAGAAGAAAGCAGTAGCAATCAGTAAAGAAGCTAAGGCAAATGTAGCAGTGCTTAATAACTGTATGGAATATCTTAACCGTAATGAGGAGTTAAGCATACAGTTAAGTGCAGGAGCTAAGAGAAAGAGAGTATATGACAGAAGCAATCCTGCTTACAAATGGGTTGCACTCAGTATAACACTTCTTGGGGCAGCAGCTCTTATATATGGAATATTTGCTCTTATAACACACGCCGGTTTTGCTGTATATTTCTTATTATTTGGACTTGCGGCAATATTCCTTTTTTCAAGTGCCAATGTACTTCCAACAGCGAAGAATAATAAGAAATACATAGAGAGCCACCTTATGAGTGCGGTTGAGGATATGGAAGAATATATACACAATTATCCAGACTTCCCAATTCCAGCGTGGTATGCTCATCCAGTTGTTCTTAAGAGAATGATTGATATTATAGAGGAAGGCAGAGCGGTGAAAGCAGATGAAGCACTTGAAGTATTAAAGAGCGATTTAAAGGCACTTAATTCAAGCGTTGCAGTTGAACAGGAAGAATATGATGAGATAATGGCTATAAAGCCAATGTTCTTAGTAAGGGAGTATCAGTAACTGACCTTATAAATTAATATTAAATTGACACTTTTAATAATGCCTATAAAAGATTATTCTTTCATAATAACAATTAATACATACAAGATATGTATGTTTTAGATGTTAATTATTACTAATGACTCGTATGCAGATTAATATATATTGCATACCAGATTGGAGGACTTTATGAAAGAAAAATCAAAAAGTATTATTCAGGCTGTTATCGGTGCAGTTATTATGATTATCGGTATTGTGCTTTGTGTTAATACATATGTTGTAAAGGGTAATAAAGCATATGCATTTTCATTACTCGTCACAATAATTGGTGCAGTAGTATTAATCTCGGGCTTATATAATACATTCTGCAAGTCAGAGAAAAAGCCGGTTGATGCCAAAGTTATAGCACAGGCAGCACTTTGTGCAGCATTATGTTATGTTGGTGCAACATTTATTAAGATTGATATTCCGGTAGGAACAGAGAGAACTATGTTTCATTTTGGTAATGTATTCTGCGTTCTTGCAGCATTACTTATAGGCGGTACATGGGGCGGTCTTGCAGGAGCTGTGGGTATGACAATAAGTGATCTTACAACAGCCTATGTTACAAGTGCACCTAAGACATTTATATTAAAATTATGCATTGGTCTTATTGTAGGATTTGTAGCACATAAGTTATTCAAGATATCAAAGGAGCATTCTGCTAAGTATATTACTGTAGCAACAATAGTTTCAAGCATATGCGGTATGGCTTTCAATATTGTGGCAGACCCTGTAGTTGGTTACTTCTACAAGACATATCTTCTTGGAGTACCTCAGGATTTAGCTAAGGCACTTGCAAAGATTGGTGCGATAACAACAACAGTTAATGCTATTATAGCAGTAATTGTAGCTTCAATACTTTATATTGCCTTAAGACCAGTTATGAAGAAGACAGATATGTTAAGAGATTTATAAAATGTTGACAACAGATAATAATTCTGTTATTCTTTCGTATGAATAATAAAAGACAGTTCGTTTGTACCATCCTGTCTTAAAATAAAACCAGGGCTTCAAAACTTAAAATCTGTATAATATGCAATGTATGATAATATGCGTTGTGATCAGATAGAACCATTAAAATGGCGTGTCAGTTGTGAGGTAACTGGCACGCCATTTTGTTTAATAGGAAATTTTGATAGAAAATCTAAGGAGCAGATATGTACACATTAAAAACAGAACACAGCTTCGATGCCGCACATTTCTTATACGGCTATGAGGGCAAATGCAGTAACATACACGGACACCGCTGGAGAGTTGTAGCAGAGGTATCAAGTGATGAACTTGAAACAACAGGACAGAACAGAGGAATGTATGTTGACTTTGGAGATTTAAAGAAAGATTTAAAGGAAATCGTAGATTACTTAGACCATTGCCTTATTATAGAAACCGGCAGTTTAAAGGAAACAACACTGAAGGCTTTACAGGATGAGAATTTCAGGATAATACAGTTTGCTTTCAGACCAACAGCAGAGAATATGGCGAAATATTTTTATGATAAAATGATCGGCAGAGGATACAGGGTGAAACAGATAACTGTTTATGAGACACCAAATAATGCTGCCTCTTATACACAGGATTAGACGTATATACATAAATGCAAGGTACGCAGAAATAGGATTAGATTTATATACATAAATATAATGTATATAGAAATAGGATTAGATGTATATACATAAATATAATATACACAGAAATGAGGAATATATGAGCAAACAGATATTTAATGTTGTAGAACATTTTGCCAGTATTAACGGAGAAGGTGTAAGAGCAGGAGAACTTGCTGTATTTGTGAGGTTCAGAGGCTGCAATCTTGACTGCAGTTACTGTGATACCAGATGGGCAAATGATGTTAATGCTAAGGCAGCTAAGATGAGTGTGTCTGATATTGTTAAGGCAGTGGAAGATGTTAAGATTGACAATGTTACACTTACAGGTGGAGAACCGCTTATTCAGGCAGGGATAGACAAGCTTATAGCACAGCTTCTGATTAGTGGCAGAAATGTTGAGATAGAAACCAATGGAAGCATTGATATTAATAAGGTAAGAGAAAATGTTAAGGATAACCTTACTACAGCTATGAATGGTCAGGTCATAAACGATATTTATGATAAGGTTAACGATGAAATGGAAAGATTATCAATGACAGCAGATTACAAGCTTGCTGGAAGCAATATGGAACAATATATGAAGCTTGATAATTTTAACAACCTTCAAAGTCAGGACACTGTTAAATTTGTTGTAAGCAGTGAAGAAGATTTAAAGAGAGCATTAGAAATAATAAGACAATATAATCTTACAGAAAAATGCTATGTATATTTTAGTCCTGTATTTGGAAAGATTGAACCTGTAACAATCGTGGATTTTATGAAGGATAATTTGATTAATGGGGCAAGAGTACAGCTCCAGCTCCACAAATTCATCTGGTCGCCAGATAAGAAAGGAGTATAAATTGAAACAAATAGATTCAGAAGCTATAAGATTTCATATAAGAGGAATTCTTGAGGCATTAGGAGATGATCCGGACAGAGAAGGACTGAAAGAAACACCTGACAGAGTTGCAAGAATGTATGAAGAAGTCTTTGAAGGAATGAAGTATTCTAATGATGAAATAGCGGATATGTTTGATAAGACATTTGCAGAAGATGTGGATGACGAGGGCACATCAAGATACGGTGATATGGTAGTTGTAAAAGATATAGATATATTCAGCTATTGCGAACATCATATTGCACTTATGTACGATATGAAAGTGACAGTAGCATATGTTCCTAAAGGCAGGGTTATAGGTCTTAGCAAGATAGCTAGAATAGCTGATATGGTAGGAAAGAGATTGCAGTTACAGGAACGTATAGGTTCAGACATAGCAGATGTAATATGCAAAGTAACAGGTTCAGAAGATGTTGCTGTATTCATAGAGGGCTGTCACAGCTGTATGACAGCAAGAGGAATAAAAAAGACTAACACAAAAACATATACACAGACATTAAGAGGGAGGTTTTATAATGAAAGCAATGGTTTTATGCAGTGGTGGCGTTGATAGTACAACGTGCCTTGGAATAGCAGTCGATAAGTATGGTGCAGAAAATGTTGTGGCACTGTCAATATATTATGGACAAAGGCACACAAAGGAAATTGAGTCAGCTGATAAGGTAACTGAATATTATGGTGTTGAGCATATATCATTGGATCTTGAAAAGATATTCCAGTACAGTGATTGTTCATTGCTTGCACATTCTGATAAAGAGATACCAGAGGAGTCGTATGCAGAACAGATTAAAAAGACTAACGGAAGTCCTGTGTCAACTTATGTTCCGTTTCGCAATGGCTTGTTCCTTTCGAGTGCGGCAAGCATAGCACTTTCTAAAGGGTGTGAGGTTATATATTATGGGGCACACAGCGATGACGCGGCAGGAAGCGCATATCCTGATTGTAGTGATGAATTTAACAAGGCAATGAATGAAGCGATATATCTTGGAAGTGGTAAGCAGTTAAAGATAGAAGCTCCATTTATTAATAAGACAAAAGCACAAGTTGTAAAAATCGGACTAGATTTAAAAGTTCCTTATGAATATACATGGAGCTGTTATGAAGGAGCAGATAAGCCTTGCGGCGTGTGTGGAACGTGTATAGACAGAGCTAAGGCATTTGAGGCTAATGGAGTAAAAGACCCTGCATTATAAAAAACGCAGGGTTTATATATTTTTTATAAAATAATTAGCACTCACCTGTTGACAGTGCTAACAGCAAGTGATATAACCTGTAATAGGAAATGAGAAAAGAGCATTTTAGAAGAAAAGTAATGAAAAATTGTTCAAAGAATTACAATTGGTCTTTAAAGTGTTATCTGATAATCTTTATTTCCAAGGGAACAATAATTGGGGTTAAGAAAGAGGTGAATTGTATGAACATTCAGAAGTTTACACAGAAATCAATCGAAGCGATTAATAACTGCGAGAAGATAGCTTATGATTATGGTAATCAGGAGATTGACCAGGAACATTTTCTTTATAGCCTTATGACTATTGAAGATAGTCTTATAGCTAACCTTATAGAAAAGATGAATATTGATAAAGATATTTTCTTAAAGAATATTGAACAACTTCTTAATCAGAAGAATAAGGTATCAGGTGATGTTAAGTTATATATAAGCAATGACCTTAATAAGGTACTTGTCAATGCAGAAGATGAAGCCAAGAGAATGGGCGACTCTTATGTGTCAGTTGAGCATTTGATGCTTGCACTTATAGCAGCACCTAACAGAGCAATAAAGCAGCTCTTTAAGACATATGGAATTAACAGGGAGAGCTTTCTTTCAGTACTTGCTACTGTAAGAGGCAACCAGACAGTTACATCAGACAATCCAGAGGCAACTTACGATACACTCAATAAGTACGCTACGGATCTGGTACAAAGAGCAGCCGACGGCAAGCTTGATCCAGTAATCGGACGAGATCAGGAAATAAGGAATGTAATAAGAATTCTTTCAAGAAAGACTAAGAACAATCCGGTTCTTATCGGTGAACCAGGTGTAGGTAAGACAGCAGTTGTTGAAGGACTTGCACAAAGAATTGTAAAAGGTGATGTGCCAGAGAGCCTTAAAGACAAGAAGTTATTTGCTCTTGATATGGGTGCACTTGTGGCTGGTGCTAAATACAGAGGTGAATTTGAGGAAAGATTAAAAGCTGTGCTTGATGAGGTTAAAAAGTCAGAAGGCCAGATTATATTATTTATCGATGAAATTCACACAATTGTAGGTGCTGGTAAGACAGAGGGTTCTATGGATGCTGGTAATATGCTTAAACCAATGCTCGCAAGAGGTGAGCTGCATTGTATAGGTGCGACAACACTTGATGAACACAGACAGTATATTGAAAAAGACCCAGCACTTGAACGTCGTTTCCAGCCTGTAATGGTTGATGAGCCAACAGTTGAAGATACAATATCTATATTAAGGGGGCTTAAGGACAGATACGAAGTATTCCACGGTGTTAAGATTAATGATGGTGCTTTGGTAAGTGCGGCTGTGTTATCAGACAGATATATAACAGACAGATTTCTTCCAGATAAGGCAATTGATCTTGTAGATGAAGCGTGTGCAATGATTAAGACAGAACTTGATTCAATGCCGGCAGAACTTGATGAAATGCAGCGTAAGATTATGCAGCTTGAAATTGAGGAGGCAGCCTTAAAGAAGGAAACTGATAATCTTAGTAAGGAAAGACTTGAAGCTTTAAGAAAAGAGTTATCAGAACTTAAGGAAGAATTTGGCATACAGAAGGCTAAATGGGATTCTGACAAGACAAAGGTTGATAATATCAGCAAGTTAAAAGAAGAACTTGAAAATGTTAATAACCAGATTGCACAGGCAAAGAGAGAATACAATCTTGAGAAAGCAGCAGAGCTTCAGTATGGCAGGCTGCCACAGATAGAAAAGCAGATTGAAGAAGCAGAAGCCAAGGCCAAGAAAGATGGAAGCGATGATTCTTTAGTACACGAGAATGTAACAGAAGAAGAAATAGCTAAGATTATATCAAGATGGACAGGTATTCCAGTGGCCAAGTTAAGTGAGTCAGAAAGGCAGAAGACACTTAATCTTGATGAAACTCTTCATAAGAGAGTTGTTGGACAGGACGAGGCTGTAACCAAGGTTACAGAAGCTATTATCAGGTCTAAAGCTGGTATTAAAGATCCAAGCAAGCCAATTGGCTCATTCTTATTCTTAGGACCAACTGGTGTAGGTAAGACAGAGCTTGCAAAGACACTTGCAGAGAGTCTGTTTGATGATGAGAATAATATAATAAGGCTTGATATGTCGGAGTATATGGAGAAATATTCAGTATCCAGACTTATCGGAGCTCCTCCAGGATATGTAGGATATGATGAAGGTGGACAGCTTACAGAGGCAGTCCGCAGGAAACCATATTCAGTAGTATTGTTTGATGAGGTTGAAAAAGCCCACCCTGATGTATTTAATGTGCTTCTTCAGGTTCTCGATGATGGACGTATAACAGATTCACAAGGTAGGACAGTAGATTTTAAGAATACGATCATAATTCTTACAAGTAATATCGGTTCAACCTACCTTCTTGATGGAATTGATGAGAATGGTAATATTAAAGAGGGGGTTGAGGAACTTGTTATGGGAGATCTGCGTAACAGCTTCAGACCAGAATTCCTGAACCGTCTTGATGAGATTATTATGTTCAAACCTCTTAATAAGGATAATATAGGAAGTATTATTAACCTTCTTATTAATGATGTCAACAGAAGACTCGAAGATAAGGAACTTAAGGTTGTATTATCTGATACAGCTAAAGATTATATCGTTGACCATGGTTTTGACCCAATGTATGGTGCAAGACCTCTTAAGAGATATGTCCAGAAGAGCGTTGAGACACTTGCCGCTAAGCTTATACTTGCCGGCGATGTATCGACAGGGGACAAGATTCTTATAGATTGTGAAAATGGTACTTTAGTTGCTAAAGATATGAAATCATAATTTACTTCATTAGGTAACTTAAAGCGGTATATTTAATATATATACTTAAAGAAAGCTATATGTAAGGTTGTAATAAATGTTTTGAATAAATCGGACATTTGTTATAGCCTTCATATAGCTTTTTTAATAATTATACAAATTGGTTAGTCTTAGGATTGTATACATAATTGATAGCGGTGAGTTTGTCTGTGATACTGCTCTCGTCAACCATATAAGTCTTACATAATTCTGTGAGTGAGCTGTAATTATCCCTTAACTGCATGTTAACAAAGCTAAGAAGCATAACCGGGTCTTTAGGTAAATTATTCATAAAATCCTCATTTCTATACATTTTATATGTCTATATTGGTAACAAGAATTATAATACGACGCTCTAAAGGCATATGCAAATTGTAATTGAAATGTATGTTAATAAATACACAATTAGTTTACAAGTAATAAAAAACGTGCTATTATTCATATAAATAGAGTGCAAAATTACTAATATAATATTAGCGGATTTAATACAATATTTATATCAGGATTGTATGGTTTATAAGCTGTATGGTCTTAGGTTGTATAAAGAGGTGGATTTCTATAGGGTGCGGTGGTTTTATAGGGATTTACGGATGGGGGACATATGTTAATATCAGAGGATATTTATAATAACAAATCATCAATGATGTATTGTATGGCATCATTTAATTCTTCATATCTTGTGCTTTTTGCAGATGACTATTTTTATAATTATGCAGGAAAGCTTGTTAATATTATTATCACAGAGATGATACATCCTGATTATGTGGGTGAATTTAAAAATGTATGTGAGAGTCTGAAAGAATCAGGTCAGTCCCAGAGAATTATAACGTGTATAAAAGGTGGTGACGGACAGTATTTTCTTGTTCATATGAGCCTTGCCAATCATGGGAATATCATTAATGAAGAGGCGGTTATAGATATGAATGTAGTTAATATTTTTATGATGGAGAAGAAATATACAAGGCTTCATAATGATGTGAACAAATACAGGACATATTTGTCAATGTATAATGATTATATGTTTGATTATGATACCGTAACAGATATGTTTTCCCTATATATATACAGAAGCTTCAAGGCAACGATAATATGCAAGATGACACTTGATAAATTCGAAAAGGTGTATATGGAATATCTAAATAATGCAAGACAAAAGCAGGATTTTACAGATTTTGTGAATAAAGTCCGTAATGCTAATGAGGGGTTTAATGGTGAGATTACAGGACCGCTTATTACAGATATGTCCAAGCTTGTTGTATATAATATTGATTGTAAGCTTACATATAAGAATAACAGGGACAGGGTTGTAATTGGGATTATTAAGTCAATTGATAAGCAGAATGAGGTCAGTTATTATGCCACACAGGAGGGAAAAGATTTTTTTACAGGGCTTCTTAATAAAAGAGCCTGCAAGGAATATGTTCAGGACTCAATTGCAACTAATAAAGATATACATTATATGGCTATGATAGATATAGATAATTTTAAAAATGTCAACGATACATATGGGCATCTGTATGGGGATAAAGTTATATTAAAAGTTGCCGCTATTATTAACAGTGCACTTAATGGAAGAGGTATTGTTGGAAGATTTGGCGGAGATGAATTCTTTATATTTACGAATTGGATAACTAAGGAAAGCCAGCTGCGTTCTATACTTACATTTATCAAGCAGAAAGTAAGGGCAGAGTTAGGTCAGGGAGAGAACAGCTGTGATGTTACTCTTTCTATGGGTGTATGTAAATATCCAGACAATGGAAGTGATTATGACTCATTATTTAATAAGGCTGATAAATGCCTTTATATTGCCAAGAATAAAGGAAAGAACAGATATATTATATATGATGCACAGAAACACGGTGATTTCCTTGATGATATGGGAAGAAAAGGATTTTCTATGGCACCTATTAAAAAAGGTGAAACATTGGCACAGGAAGTTGCTGATATGTCTATTGATCTTATAAAGAATGGAAGCAGTGTACTTGATAATGTATTACAGAGAGCCTGTAAAGCATTTGAGATTGATGGCATCAGGATATATAATGGAACAACTGGCAGGCTTATTGAATATTATGGTAATTATGTGAAGCTTCCAGACATTAATGATATAGTTAATACTAAAGAATTCTTAGGAATGTTTGATAAGAACCACTATATGACAATTGTGTACACATCGAATATAGAGTCATTTAACAAGAAGCTGTATGATGAAACAATTCAAAGTAATATCGGTGGAATGATATATAGTTACTTTACCAATCAGGCAGGAGATAATATAATTGCATCGTATGATACATTTAATAAAGGTTTTCGCTGGAATGAATCAGACAAGAACTATATAATGACACTTACTAAGGTTATTGCAAGTGTGTTGTAATGTAAGAATGGAGGATTAATATGTCAGTACAGGATTATATGAGTGCTCTTAAGCTTGGAAAAAGAGAATATAATGCGTGTGTCAATAAGGGTAAATATCCATATCTTCCAGTTATGGAAAGTATGATGGATGAAGAACAGATAGATTCAGAAGTAAGTCTTGGAATAGACCAGATACCTTTAAGGCTTGTTGTTGGTACATGTACAGCAGGCAGAACTAATGCGTTTGCAGATAACTGGATGCCTATTCTTGAATGGGGAAGTGAGTTCTCAGCTAAATGGGCATCACTTAGTGACAGTCAGGTTAATGAGGGAATAAGAGACCCTATTAAAGTATATGAATATATGAATAAATTCTACGTTCTTGAGGGTAACAAGAGAGTTAGTGTTCTTAAATATTTTAATGCGGTGACGGTAAATGCACAGGTTATCCGTAAAGTGCCTAGGAAGTCTGATAATCCTGATGTTAAGATATATTATGAATTTATGGATTTTTATAAATCTACCAAGATTAATGATATCTATTTCAGCAAAGAGGGCAGCTTCATAACATTTATGGAGCTTGTTGGAATTACTCCGGGACAGCCAATGGATGAAGATGACAAGAGGGATTTGGTATCAAGTTATCTTAACTTTAGAACAGCTTATGAATCAAGAGGCGGTGACAGATTTGATTATCCAGTTGGAGATGCTTTTTTAAGATTTATTCATATTCACGGATATGATACAGTACGCCATATGACACCGGAGCAGATGGATAAAAATGTAGCTAAGACCTGGGCTGAATTTGAATTATTATCAGATAACAGCGAAGTAGATTTAAGAATGGATCCGGTTACAACACAGCCAGCCAAGAAGAATATATTAAGTTATCTTCTCCCAAGGTCAGGAGGAGAGGCTAATAAAAGGCTTAAGGTTGGATTTATATACGAGAATACACCACAGACATCTGAGTGGTGTTATGCCCACGAATTGGGAAGACAGTATATTGATGAAACCTTTGGAAGCCAGATAGAAACAGTCAGTATTACTAATGTAAGACCAAAGGAAGATGATTATAATGCCATCCAGAGGCTTATTGATGATAATACGGATCTTATATTTGTAACATCGCCATCTATGATGTATGCAAGTCTTAAACAGGCAATAGCACATCCAAAGGCTAAGATACTTAACTGTTCGCTTAATATATCGCATAAGTATATAAGAACTTATTATGCAAGAATGTATGAGGCTAAGTATCTGACGGGGGTTATAGCTGGGGTTATGGCAAAGAGTGACAAGATTGGTTATGTTGCAAGCTGTCCGTTGTATGGTGTTATGGCTAATGTTAATGCTTTTGCTATGGGGGCAAGGGCGGTAAATCCTGATGTTAAGGTATATGTTGAATGGAGTGGCATTAAAGACAATGACATAGAAGCAAGATTTGCAGAACAGGGTATTAACTGTATTTCAGATCAGGATATGATAACACCTAAGAAGACATCAAGAAAGTTCGGTCTTTATGTAACGGACTCAGGTATGGTAAAGCATCTGGCAATGCCTGTATGGCACTGGGGTGTGTTCTACGAGAAGCTTATACAGAGCATATTAAGTGGTTCGTGGAAGAAGGAAGAAGAAGGAGATAAGGTATCAGCACTTAATTACTGGTGGGGTATGTCTGCTGGTGCAATTGACATAATATATGGCGGTGCAGTTCCTGATGAAACGAAAAAGGTTACATCGCTTATAAGGGAAGCAATAGTAAAAGGTGAGTTCAAGCCATTTACGGGTGAATTAAAGGATCAGGATGGAAAGGTGCACAATAAGCCAGACGAAGAACTTGATCCTGATGAGATTATTGAAATGGATTGGCTTCTTGATAATGTTGTTGGCAGAGTACCAGAATATGAAGAACTTGATGATAATTCAAAAATGCTTGTTATCAATCAGGGAATTATAGATGTGAACGATTAGTGAGGAAAGTTAAAAGGTTATGAAGATACTAGTATTAGCTGATGTTGAGTCAAAGTACCTGTGGGATTATTTTGAAAAAGAGAAGCTTGAAGGAATAGACCTTATATTGTCTTGTGGAGATTTAAAAGCAGATTATCTGTCATTTCTTGCTTCATTTTCTAAAGTGCCTATATTATATGTGCGAGGCAATCACGATGATGGCTATGCAGATAAAGAGCCAGAAGGCTGTATATGTATAGAAGATAAGATATATGTATACAATGGAATAAGAATTATGGGACTTGGCGGTTCAATCAGATACAAGAAGGGTATTAACCAGTATACACAGAATCAGATGAAGAAAAGGGCTGCTATGATGTGGCCTAAGATAAAGGTAAAGAAAGGCATTGATATACTGCTTACACATTCTCCGGCGGCAGGGCTTGGTGATGGTGAGGATAATCCACATAAGGGGTTTGAAGCATTTGTTGATATACTTGACAAATACAGTCCCAAATATTTCATACACGGGCATGTACATTTGAATTATTCAAGGGAATTCCAAAGAGAGGAGCAGTATAATAACACAACTATAATTAACGGATATGACAGGTATATATTTGAATATTGATTTTTATACAATTTATCATTAAAAAGCCCTTGCAATATAATTACAGTTATGATAGTATTGTCAAAGCAATGAAAAACAAATGTACGTCACAGAAAGACAAAACGCGCAAATTGTTTTCAGGCAATTAGAATAACAATAATTGGAGGACTATAATGAGCGAGAAGTTAAGAGTTGGTATCCTTGGTGGTACAGGCATGGTAGGTCAGAGATTTATAACATTACTTGAAAATCATCCTTGGTTTGATGTAGTGTTAGTTGCAGCAAGTGGACGTTCAGCAGGAAAGCTTTACGAAGATGCTGTTGAGGGACGCTGGAAGATGCAGACAGCAATGCCAGAATTCGTTAAGAAGATGCCTGTATATGATATGGATAAAGACTTTGATGAGATAGTATCTAAGGTTGATTTCGTATTCTGTGCAGTTAATATGCCAAAAGCAGAGATTAAGGCATTAGAAGAAAGATATGCAAAGGCAGAAGTTCCGGTTGTATCTAACAATAGTGCTAATCGTTGGACACCAGATGTTCCTATGATTCTTCCAGAGGTTAACCCAGAACATACTAAGGTTATAGAGGCACAGAAGAAGAGACTTGGAACTACAAGAGGATTTATAGCTGTAAAGCCTAACTGCTCAATCCAAAGTTATGCACCAGCATTAGCAGCTCTTAAGGAATTCGAGCCAAAGCTTGTTGTAGCTACTACATATCAGGCTATTTCTGGAGCTGGTAAGACATTTGAACAGTGGCCAGAGATGGTTGAAAATATAATTCCATATATCGGTGGAGAAGAAGAAAAGTCAGAAAAAGAACCTCTTAGAATTCTTGGTACAGTTGAGAATGGTGAAATCGTTCCTGCTGCTGAGCCAGTTATTACTTGCCAGTGCTTAAGAGTTCCAGTTCTTGATGGACATACAGCGGCAGTATTTGTTAACTTTGGTAAGAAGCCTACTAAGGAACAGATTATCGAAAAATGGAGAAACTTCAAGGGAGCACCACAGGAGCTTGATCTTCCATCAGCACCAAAGCAGTTTATCCAGTATCTTGAAGAAGATGACCGTCCACAGGTTAAGCTTGATGTTAATTATGAGCATGGAATGGGAATTTCACTTGGCAGATTAAGAGAAGACAGTGTATTTGATTACAAGTTTGTAGGTCTTTCACATAATACATTAAGAGGAGCAGCAGGTGGAGCTGTATTATGTGCAGAACTTCTTAAGGCTCAGGGTTACATTACAGCTAAATAAGATATCAGAATAATTAGTATATAATAGCTATAATATTGACAGGCGGTTTAGTGTGAGCCATCAATTAATAGTTATTAAGATTAATAAATATATAAGGAAGATGAAAAGGCGTTGAGCCTGATTATCTTCCTTATTTATTTGGAAAATTATACGGAATTTGCAAAAACTTACAATATATCTTATAATATTATAAATATATGGAAGCGTGGAGATGTATGAAATATGAAGAATAATTATTTTTACGCAATGCTGTCAAGAATGAAATATATCAACAGATGGGGACTTATGAGAAATACACGCAATGAGAATTTGTCCGAGCATAGTCTTGAAGTTGCGTTTATTGCACATGCACTTGGTGTTATTAATAATGAAGTGTTTGGTGGGGATATTAATGCAGAACGTCTTGCGGTACTTGGAATGTATCATGACGTGACAGAGATAATTACAGGGGATATGCCAACGCCTGTTAAGTATTACAGTCCATATATAAGAAATGCGTATAAAGAAGTCGAGCAGGTGGCTAATGAGCAGATGTTATCAGGACTTCCAGAAGTTCTAAGGGCAAGATATGAAGGGCTTCTTTTAGAAACAGAAAATGAAGCAGGATTATGGGAGTATGTTAAAGCAGCTGACAGAATTTCAGCTTATATAAAGTGTATAGAGGAAAAGAAAATGGGGAATTGCGATTTTCTTGAGGCAGAAAAGACAATATATAATTCTATTAGGGATATGAAGATAAAAGAAGCTGATTATTATATGAAAGAATATATACCAGCATTTTTTAAGACTTTAGATGAGTCAAAATAGCTATGGTTTATAAATAATAGCGTTAATATTAAAAATCTATCTGTCAGATAGTGAAAAATAGTATAAAGAATGGAGTGATGATATGGGAAAATCCGTATATATAGCGGAAAAACCGAGTGTTGCACAGGAATTTGCCAAGGCACTGCATACGGATTTTAAAAGAAAAGATGGTTATCTTGAGGCGGATAATCATATAGTTACATGGTGTGTTGGACATCTTGTTACAATGAGTTATCCGGATGCCTATGATGAGAAATTGAAAAGGTGGAGTTTTGATACACTTCCATTTATTCCGCAGACTTTTAAATATGAAGTTATTCCAGCTGTTCAGAAGCAGTTTGATATAGTAAAAGGCATTTTAAACAGAGCTGATGTTGATACAATATATGTATGTACTGATTCGGGACGTGAGGGAGAATATATATACAGGCTTGTAAGGCAGGAAGCCAAGGTAAAGGACAAGCAGGAAAGGCGGGTATGGATTGATTCCCAGACAGAAGAAGAGATTCTTAAAGGTATTAATACCGCTAAAGATATATCAGAATATGATAATCTAAGTGATGCTGCATACTTAAGAGCAAAAGAAGATTATCTTATGGGTATCAATTTTTCGAGGGTTCTTACATTAAAATATGGAAGAAATATTGCCAATTATCTTCATCTTGACAGGGCAGTTGTGTCTGTTGGGCGTGTTATGACCTGTGTTCTGGGAATGGTTGTAAGAAGGGAAAGAGAGATAAGAAGCTTTGTCAAGACACCATTCTACAGGGTTATTGGAACAGCGGATATTAATGATCATACATTTGATGCCGAGTGGAGAGTGTGTGAGGCAAGCAGATATTATAATACACCATATCTATATAAGGATAATGGGTTTAAGGATAAGGATAAAGCAAGGGAGCTTGTGGATATTTTATCAGAACCACTCCCTGCAGAGGGCGTTGTAAAGGAAGCTTCAAGGAAAAAGGAAACAAAAAATCCTCCGTTATTGTATAATCTTGCAGAAATACAGAACGAATGTAGTAAATTATTCAAGATAAGTCCTGACCAGACACTTAATATAATTCAGGAGTTATATGAAAAAAAGCTTGTTACATATCCAAGAACAGATGCGAGAGTGCTATCAACTGCTGTCTGTAAGGAAATATACAAGAATATAGGAGGCCTAAGAAATTATGCACCAGCCAGAGAGTATGCACAGCAGATATTAGATAGTAATATGTACAAAGGAATTGAGAAGACGAGGTATTGCAATGATAAAGCAATAACTGACCATTATGCCATTATTCCTACAGGACAGGGATTTGGAAGTTTATCATCGTTATCATCAACTGCACAGAAGACATATGAGATAATTGTCAGAAGATTTCTGAGCATATTCTATCCAGCGGCTATATACCAGAAGGTGAGCATTACCTCAGTTGTAAAAGATGAACAGCTTTATGCTACATTTAAAGTGCTTGTAGACGAGGGCTACCTTAAGGTTGCGAAGAATTCATTCGGAAAGAATAAGATGGCAGATACAGATAAAAATCAGGATGAGCAGGAAAATGCAGATACATCACTGATAGAAAGTCTTAAAAGCTTAAAAAAGGGTTCGCCGATATCATTTAAGGAATTTAATATAAAGGAAGGTGAAACATCGCCACCTAAGCGTTACAATTCGGGTTCAATTATTCTTGCTATGGAAAATGCAGGGCAGTTAATAGAAGATGAAGAATTGAGGGCACAGATAAAGGGTAGTGGAATTGGTACGAGTGCAACAAGAGCAGAGATACTTAAAAAGCTTAACTCCAACCAATACATTTTTACTAATACCAAGACCCAGATAATAACACCTACCCTGCTTGGTGAAATAATATATGATGTTGTCGATAATTCTATTAAGCAGTTGTTAAATCCTGAACTTACAGCAAGCTGGGAAAAGGGGCTTACATATGTTGCTGAGGGAAGTATAACCGCCGACGAATATATGCAGAAGCTGTCAGGCTTTGTTGGAAGAAGAACATTAGCGGTTAAAGACCTGCGTAATCAGGCACAGCTTGTTACGTTATTTAATGAGACCGCAAAAAATTATAAATAAGGAGGAAAGTTATGAACGAACAGATTACAATCAAAGAGTTGTTTAGTCTTGATAAGACTATAGCCGCAGGAATATTTGAAGGTGCTGTGTATCCTTGGGAGGTATTATCAAAGATTGGTGATTATATTGTTGGACTTGGTAATTCACTTCCACAAAAGGAATATTATAAGAGAGGTGATAACATATGGATACATAAGGAAGCAACAGTATTTGACTCGGCGTATATAGCAGGTCCTGCTATTATATGCAAAGGTGCAGAAGTAAGGCATTGTGCATTTATAAGAGGAAAGGCTGTTGTAGGAGAAAATGCAGTCGTTGGTAATTCAACAGAGTTAAAAAATGTCATATTGTTCGATAATGTGCAGGTTCCTCATTATAATTACGTGGGAGATTCAATATTAGGCTATAAGGCACATATGGGTGCAGGTTCAATTACATCTAATGTAAAGTCTGACAAGAAGCTTATTACAATAAAAGGACCAGATGGAAATATAGACACTGGAATTAAGAAAATAGGAGCATTTCTTGGTGATAATGTTGAGATAGGATGTGGCAGTGTACTTAATCCAGGTACTATAATTGGAAGGAATAGTAATATATATCCGCTTTCAAGTGTCAGAGGTTGTATTAAATCGGGTTCAATCTATAAAAATAGGGCTGAAGTGGTTGAAAAATATTAAGAGTATATGTTATTATGTCCAAAGTATAAATGTGAACACAATGTGAACATTTATAAAATAATAAAAAAATAAGGTGAGGTAAAGATATGAAAGCTTTTAAGGGAATTGGTTCTCAATTGGTATTATCGTTTGCCGTTGCAGTATGCGTTGCAATAATTCTTGTATCGCTTGGTTCTATCAGGATAACTAAGACATCGATAAATGCAAACACAGAAGTGACAAGTGAGCAGACATTGGATAATGTTCAAGAGGGATTTACAACATATTTAAAGACTCTGTCACAGCCAGTCGACCTTCTTACACGTAAGAATGAGATTAAGCATTTGGAAGATCAGGGGGAGCTTGATGATAATGTTAAGGCAATAAAAGATTCATTAGTTGCATCTGTTAAGGTAACTAATGGAGCAGAACTTGCTTTCTTTACAACTAAAACAGGTTTAAGAGTTGATGGATGGGCAGAGATTAACCCAGAGACAGGTAAGACAGCTAATAAGGGAGGTCTTACAAGAGGTGTTAACGATACAAGCAAGAGCTGGTATCAGAACTGTATAGGCTCTAAGGCAAGAAATACTATATATTCACAGTTCTCAGATCCATATGTAGATTCATCATCAGGAAAGACTATATTCACAGTTTCACAGGAAATTAAATATACAGATGGTGCTAACTATGGTGCCGTAGGGCTTAATATTGATTTCGCAGAAGTTGAGGATTATGTAAAAAATATAGGACTTCTTAATACAGGATATGTAATACTTGTTAATAAAGATGGAAAGATTCTTGTAGATAATGATAAGAATACTAATGTCCAGGATAATGTAACATCGCTTGAGTGCTGGAATACAATTAAGAATCTTTCGGAAGACCAGTATGACACAACATTTTCTTTTGATGAAAAGATTAATGGGGAGTCAGTACATATTGTAACTTCAAAGGATGCTGTTACAGGCTGGACACTTATGGGATTTATCAGTGAATCAGAGACACAGGCAGTTGTTAATAAGATTGCACAGACAACAATTGAACTTGCTATTATTGCACTTATAATTGGTATTGTTATAGCTTTAATTATAACAAGAGCGGTTACTAAGGAACTTAAGACACTTAATAATGCTATGAATATGATGGCTAATGGTAAGCTTACATATAGAATTAATGTAAAGAGCAAGAATGAGCTTGGTCAGGCAGAGGCTAACTACAATGTTATGGCAGACCAGATATCATCACTTATTAAGGGTGTTGAAGAAAAGTCTGGTGTACTTATAACTGCTTCACAGAAGATTTCAAATGTAAGTGAATCAACAACAGAGACAGTGAATCAGGTATCAGAGGCTATCCAGAGCGTATCAATCGGAGCTTCAGGACAGGCAGAGAGTACACAGAAGGCAACTTCTGAGGTTGAATTACTTGCTTCTAAGCTTCACGAAACAAAGGCTTATGTAAGTGATATTAATGATATGTCAGTTGAAACTAAGCAGCTTAGTGATCAGGGTCTTACAATTGTTGATGATCTTATTGAAAAGGGCGAAAAGTCAAAGGATAATTCAAGATTTTCTAAGAACGTAGTTAATGAGATGATTGAAAGTATCAATAAGATTAATTTCATATCAGATGCTATTACTGAGATCACAGAACAGACTAACTTGCTTTCTCTTAATGCAAGTATTGAAGCTGCAAGAGCAGGTGAGAGTGGAAGAGGTTTTGCAGTAGTTGCTGACGAGATCAGAAAGCTTGCAGAACAGTCACAGTCATCTACAGATGAGATTAAGCAGATTGTTAAGGAAATAAGTGCTAAATCAGTAGTTGCAGAAAAGACTATGGACGAAAGCGTTGATATAATTGATGAACAGAATAAGTCAATTAATGATGCCAAAGAATTATTTGGACATATATCAGATGCTGTCAATGCATTAAAGGAAGGTCTTGATAATATAGCCTCTCTTAATGAGCAGATGGATGCAAGCCGTGAAAATGTTGTTAAGAGTATGGAAGACGTAGCTTCTGTATCTACAGAAACAGCAGCTGCTTCAGAAGAAGTATCTGCATCGGCAGAAGAAGTTAATGCAACTATGCATACACTTAACCAGTTTACAGTTGAACTTGATGAAATTGCTACTCATTTAACAGAAGCAATTAACAGATTTGAGCTTTAATTACATTTTCCGATAAATTTTGATATTTTTTACACAATCATAATTGACTTACGCAGTATGATGTGAGAAAATAATGCAAGGATAAAGGGGTTCGGTTATGTCCGGATCCCTTATATAACGAAAGGAGTAATAAGATGATTTATACACAGGAAGTTGAAAACATGTGTCCAGTAGCACAGGGCGTTCATCATGGCGCTGCTCCAGTTCCTACAGAAGGAAAGTGGGTACAGAATAAGGAAGTTAAGAATATTTCAGGTTTTACACATGGTGTTGGCTGGTGTGCTCCTCAGCAGGGTGCATGTAAGCTTACATTAAATGTTAAGGAAGGTATTATTCAGGAAGCTTTAGTTGAAACAATCGGATGTTCAGGTATGACACATTCAGCAGCTATGGCCGCTGAAATCTTACCAGGCTTAACAGTTATGGAAGCTTTAAATACAGACTTAGTATGTGATGCTATTAATACAGCTATGAGAGAATTATTCTTACAGATTGTATATGGCAGAACACAGAGTGCTTTCTCAGAAGGCGGTTTAGCAGTTGGTGCTGGTCTTGAGGATCTTGGTAAGGGACTTCGTTCACAGGTTGGTACTATGTATGGTACTCTTGCAAAGGGACCACGTTACTTAGAGATGGCAGAGGGATATGTAACAGGTATCGCTCTTGATAAGGATGATCAGATTATTGGTTATAAGTTCGTTAACCTTGGTAAGATGACAGACTTCATTAAGAAGGGTGATGATCCTAACACAGCATATGAGAAGGCAGCTGGACAGTATGGCCGTGTTGCTGATGCAGTTAAGATTATTGATCCTAGAACAGATGAAGAGGTTAAGTAAGGAGGACGAATATAATGGCATTATTTGAATCATATGAGAGAAGAATTGACCAGATCAACGCTGTGCTTAACAGCTATGGTATCTCATCTATAGAAGAAGCTGAGAAGATTACTAAAGATGCTGGTTTAGACGTATATAACATGGTAAAGGGCATTCAGCCTATCTGCTTCGAGAACGCTTGCTGGGCTTATATTGTCGGTGCAGCTATCGCAATCAAGAAGGGTGCTAGAAAGGCTTCAGAAGCTGCTGCAGCTATCGGTGAAGGTCTTCAGGCATTCTGTATTCCGGGTTCAGTTGCTGACCAGAGAAAGGTTGGTCTTGGACATGGTAATCTTGGTAAGATGCTTCTTGAAGAAGATACAGAGTGTTTCGCTTTCTTAGCTGGTCACGAATCATTCGCTGCTGCTGAAGGTGCTATTGGTATCGCAGAGAAGGCTAACAAGGTTAGACAGAAACCACTTAGAGTTATTCTTAATGGTCTTGGTAAGGATGCTGCTAAGATTATCTCAAGAATTAACGGATTCACATTCGTTGAGACAGAGATGGATTATGCTACAGGCGAAGTTAAGGAAATCGAAAGAATTGCATATTCTGACGGACTTCGTTCTAAGGTTAACTGCTATGGTGCTAACGATGTAACAGAAGGTGTTGCAATTATGTGGAAGGAGAATGTTGATATCTCTATCACAGGTAACTCAACTAACCCTACAAGATTCCAGCACCCAGTTGCAGGTACATACAAGAAAGAAAGACTTGAAGCTGGCAAGAAGTACTTCTCAGTAGCTTCAGGTGGTGGTACAGGTCGTACACTTCATCCAGATAATATGGCAGCAGGTCCTGCTTCTTATGGTATGACAGATACTATGGGACGTATGCACTCAGATGCACAGTTCGCTGGTTCATCTTCAGTTCCTGCCCATGTAGAAATGATGGGTCTTATCGGTATGGGTAACAACCCAATGGTTGGTGCTACAGTTGCTGTTGCTGTTTCTGTACAGCAGGCTGCTGATGAAGGTAAATTCTAAGTTTTAAGATTTTGATATGTGTACAGTTTTAATGTGTACACATTGAAAAAAGGCATTTGTACACATTCTGTACACATTAGGTTTTAATGTGTACAATGATGTGTGTACAGATGCCTTTTATTTATAGTTTATTTAAAATGTCTTTATTACGTTCACGCATAGTATCTGTAACGTGTGTGTATATATCAAGTGTTGTTGCTACATTCTTATGTCCTAGACGTTCTTGTACATATTTAACATCAGCTCCATTAGCGAGCAGAACAGAAGCGTGAGTGTGCCTTAATGAGTGAAAATCAAGTTCACTAAAACCAAGTTTGTTATGAATAACTCTAAAGCAGTGCATCATAGCACGAGGCTGAATCCACGAACCATCATCCCTGACCTGAACCATATGTAACACTTCACAGCTATTGCCGGGGTCGTATGTAATGAATTTGGAACCATCATTTAGAGTTTCACAGTAAATATTATTGTAGTATTCATTATAATATTGTTCACAGTCTTTCTGATGTTCATACATTTTCTTTAATTCTGAAAGAGTTGTATTATCAAGTTCTATTGTTCTGAAAGAGTCATATTTAGGATTTTCAAGAAACCACTTATCATTATGTATCTGTACCTGTCGATTAATGTTCAATGTTCCATTATCAAAGTCTATATCCTTCCACATAAGACCAAATACTTCTCCAAGACGTAAACCACATTTATATGCAAGTAACAGCGGAATATGGTATATATGGCCAAAAGAAAAAGTTTTAAATACAGTGTTAAGCTGCTCATCAGTCCATACAACTCTTGTTTTTTTATTCGTTATTACTTCAGATTTAGCTCTTGGAAGTGGAAGAGAGATAGCAGCGGCAGGGTCATCATTAATAAATCTAGCTGTATTTTTTGCGTAGGCAAAGGACTTGGTTAGAATACCTTTAATATTGCCGAGGGAATTTCTTGACATTCCTGTGTTGAACAGATTATTAATAAGTTCCTGGAGAATGTGTGCTTCTATATCCTTAAGATAATAAGAGCCAATAGCCGGCTTTATATAGAGTTCTATTCTTTTTTTATAACTAGATACTGTATTATCCTTCAGATTGATTTTGCAATAATTATCAATCCAGTAATCCATATAATCGGATACAGATATATTAGAGGGTACGAAGTTCTTTCCAGTCTGTTTATACTGTGTAAATGCAACCATACCAGTCTCATAAGCTTCAGACTGGTTTTTAAAGCCACTTTTAGTTATCCATTTCCTTTTACCATCGATAGCGGCGGCTTCAAATCGGTAAGCCCATAGATTACCACGTTTATATGTAAGTACTTTAGATATTTTCTTTTTCATATTAAATCATCCTTTCTAGTAAAAGACAAAGTTGCACTGCTTCAACTCTTAAAAAATGGGTATAAAAATAACACCTACTTGCATAAGCGGTGCTATGAATGATATAATATAGCTTGTTTAGGGCGATATTATATCATTTAAGCACAGCTTAATTGTAAGTCGCAGTAAAAGCTCTTGTGTTCCAGCACAGGAGCTTTTATTTATATAATAAAACTAGATAAAATAATCTATTCATACTTATATTGAGTTAAATATATATGTATGATTGGGGTGCATTATCTATACCATAGGATTTTAAATCTTTTGGTTCTTGGTATTTAACAACATTTTTATATTTTTCTAATTAAAAGGCATTTTCCTTTCATATTTACTTCATCTGTATCTTTATCTTTTATGATTTTATCTTTTTTAGCTTTATTAAAAATATTTTTAAAATATAAATTTCTATATTTACATTTTTCTTTTCCGTTTTCACTCATAAGTATAACTAAAAATACACCTAAATCTGATATAGTTTTTGTTTTGAGGAAACTTCTTTTCCAGATGTATTTAGTGACTATATTCATATTATCATTAAAGATTTTTTCGAGGTTTACTTTGTTTGATAAAGAATAGTTATAACATTCGAGCATATTCAAATCGTTTTTATTGAGTACACAATAATGAGGAGTATCTTTGGACTGCACGGGCATAATTAATATGTAATCATCTAATTTTTCTTTTATATCTTCAATTGTTGTAAGGCTATATACTGCTGCAGTAATATTGGGAAAATATTTATCTGCAATTACATTTAACATATTAACATCAAAAAACTCACCAATTTTTGTGTATGAATTTATAATACAATCTTGTATTGTATTATAATAATCTTCTAAATTAATATCGCTATTTGTAACTATACTATTAGCAATCTCTAAACAGTATATACCGCAGGTATACCCTATTTGGTTGGTAGGACTGTATTTATTTTTCATAATAATTTTAATCTCCATATTAAGGCTTTTAATATAATAAATAAAATGTTATACTATTATAGTGTTCATTCCTGTCCCTCAGGAATTACTACTCTAAGAACTGTTAGCCTACCCAGCTAATGGTTCTTTTTTATTGTATAAAGTAAATTATCTCGGATATAATGGTAATATCTGAGGAGGTAAAATGCGCATAACAACGTGGCAGGCTAGAAATTCAAAAAATATTACTTTAGTAAAATTAGCGGCTTTGACCGGAATAAGCAAAAGCACGTTAAATAATATCGAAAATCAAAAAGTATCTCCAACGATAGCAGAATTAGAAGCTATAGCAAAAGCGTTAAATATGAAAATAACTGATCTGTTTGAAAGTGATTACAAATAATTTCCATAATATTGGAAATCGTATCTGTTTCTAACACAAAACTAGCCAATAAATGTATAATGCAAGTATCTTATACGAGGGGGTACTGCTATGCAGGAAAAAATACGTAAATCCATTATTGATATGCTTTTATGTATAAATGACGTAAAGCTGTTGGAAAGAATCCATCGCTTTGTACAGTACATATATACAAAAGAGTAGGGAAGGGACCAGGAAACTGGTCCTTATTTTTTACCTCGTAAAAATGTTATAACAATATTTCTTTGTTCTTTAGGTAGTTTGCAAAAGTCGCCTACCAGGTCTTTTTCTAAGTCAGTTAATTCATATTGTAATGCTAATTCATCAAGTATTGTTTCCGGAAGATTAGTAAACATATCACCAACACCTTCAACAAGCCAGGCACGATTAACATTAAATTCTCTACATATAGATATTATCATCTGTTCTGTAAGATTTCTTTTTCCACTTTCAAGATTAGACAATCCACTATCTGTTATACCCAATTTTTCAGCAAAAGATTTCTGACTTAGATTTAAGTATTTACGTAACATCTTTAAACGTTCGTTCATTTAATTTTTGCACCTCCTGTACATATAAAATAGCACACGGACTTTTCATAGTCAAGAAAAATGGTAAAAATATATTGACAAACTTTTCAATGACAAGTATACTGTTGTCAAAGACAAGATGAATGTCAACAAAGAAAGGAGGCAAAGCCTATGTCAGAAGTAAAAACACAGGATATTAAATTACAGACAGAAACAAGAGAAGCAATAGAATTTATAGAACTTCTTAAATCACTTACAAACGATGAAAAGAATCAGGTTAAGGGATATATTACGTGTCTTAGAAGTGTAAAGAATATTAAGACAGCATAAAAATTTTACACTAAAGGCTAAATGTTCAGGATTTGTTATTAAGAAGATATTTCATATTAAGTAAGAATTCAAGGAGGCATATAATGGCACCACCAAGTTTATGTATAAGTATTCCATCAATAATACTATTGGTGGGAGCACCAGTAGCGTGTTGGTTATGTGAAGGTAAAAGGCCTTGGTTGTGGCTTGGAATGTTGATAATAGGTGAGATACTTGCAATTCCAAGCCTGGCATTTGCAATTTCATACTTCACGAGATAATTGGAAGATGCAATCGTTGTACATTTTATCAGATATTTCATCTGTACCATTTGTACGAACATAATTACCGATTTTTATAAGTTTTTTACGAGAACGTTTCCACTTGCAAAGAGGAATTAGTTCCATACAAGTTTTATAAAAACTTCTGCAATATCCTGTTCGATTTGGATCATCAGGGCAATCAGCATATAAATCGGTGAATTTGTTTATAAGACCAATTTTAGTGGTGATGATTGAGGAATTTTGTTGTATTAAGTATTCCTTAACACTATGTATTAATGCTGTTATCGCTGGGGCAAATATTGCAGCTATAGCAGAAACAAGAGCTGCATGAACAGTAAAATCATTATCCATAAATATAAACTTCCTTTCTTTGTTACTCAGCTACGGCAATAGCCGGTGATTAAAGTATAGGGGTTATGATGGAGTTAGGCAAGATTATTTATTTTCAACAGAGGAGGTGTAAGAGATGTATATTTCAAAAGAAAAATATAATGCTTTAGTTAATAAAGTAGATGAAACTAAGGCTGAGCAGAAAAAGTTGGAACAGCTTATTGATGAAAAGTTGTTATGTATGACAAAAAGAATCCTCAGAGAGCCAGAAAAACTCGCTGAGGAATTAAATGAAGACAATAAACTTGATAAGTATATTACAAATATTATCAATGATAACCTTAGTGATATCGAATGGGTTAATCCGAACACATATAATTATGTAACATTAGGTAACAAGTCAATGAAAACAGATGAATATAACAAGCTTGTTAGTGAAATATTACATTTGACCAATCAACAGGGGTTATCAATATCAATGTTAGAAAGCTTTTTTAATCAGATGATTGATGATGTGAAAAATAATATTATTCCTAACTAAATCATTCGTTCAATCATTTCTCGTAAAGAATGACGTATTGCATATTGTGATTTGGTCTCAGGACGAAAGGTTGGTATTTGAGTGAAATTTCTGATATTTATAGCATATTTGTCAGTATAACATTTTCTACCATTTTTATAGGAAATTTTAAATGTATAAACAGTATTTTCATTAAAGTTATTGCAATCAAAATAAATTAATTTTGATTGACCGGGAGCTAAAACAATATCTTGTAATTTATCAAAATTCGATTGAAGCATTTGAGGTATTGTTTCGGGTGGATTAAGGAATATAAATTCTGTAATTATTCCTGGGCTTGAACCGAAGTTTTTTATTACAAAATATGATTTTTGTTCGCATATTGTTATTTGGTCTACATAAATAGCAATACAAGGTTTTACAGATTCTTCTAAAGATTTTGTGTTCTGGCGAATGGAAATTAATGAAATGATAATAGCAATAATACTCGTAAATAAAGATATTACAATACTTAATAATTGAATAATATCAGATGTTGAAAGTTCCATAAAAATCTCCTTTTGTATCTATTAGGAAGTGGCGGCTTCCAAATTGAAGTATAAAAGAAAAAGAAGATTTTAACAAGATTATTTATTTTTAACAGAGGAGGTGTAGGGTGGTTCTGATGAATAAAGAGAAAAAGAAATTAAAAGCAGAAAGACTGAAAAGTTTTCAGGAATTTAACCATTTATCAGATGATGAGATGGCATTGTTTGTTTATGTACATAAAAAGGAAAATGTGTACAAGGTTATTATTGTAATCCTAATAATCGTAATACTAGTACTGTTAGTATTGATGTGATTATGGATACAACTATAGGTGTTATGAAGGATGAGAACATTCCTCTTACAAATATTTTTCTGCAGTGTATGCAATAGCGTTTGTATTTTTGCGTGAGATGATATGTACCTGCGAAAGTATAAGGAATCAATTCTGAATTTGATGCTGCAAGATCTGGCTCAATAAATTCGATTTCAAGCAGATATTCAGAGTCTTTACCGAGAAATTTATCATTGGCGTGCTTTATGAATCGCATAATAAATAATTTGTATTTTTCAGTTAATGTAAGATTGACATTTTCAAAGTTATTCATAAGCACCTCACAGTTTTTTTATTTATTGTAACACATAGTTATAGGAATACAAGTGGAAGGAGTGAGTGTGATGATTATCAGAACAGAATACTGGGGAGCTAAGCTCACTCCACTTAAGATGACACAGGAGGATGTAGCAGATGTTATCCGTATGGCAGAGGAAACTGTATAAAGAATAGGTTAGTTAATTCAGAAAGGAAGAAAGTAATGCAGAAAGAAAGTGTAATGAAGAGAGTGCCAGAAGATATGGTGTATACGGTTGAAGAAGTGGCAGTAATTATGAGAACTTCCAAGCAATATGTATACAGCCTTGTTAATGCACACCAGTTAAGAGTATTAAAGATACCTCACACAAGAATAAGAAAGTCTGAACTTGAGAGATTTTTTAAGGATAATGAGGGGATGGATTTGTCAAACCCTATTAATCCAGTAGCTATTAATAGTGATGCTTCTGAAATAATGAAGTAATTTATATAAATAATGGTGAAAAGTGCAGTATAAGAAAGGAAGTGCTGAATGAAAACCAGCAATAAGAGTGACAGAAATAAAAAGATATACATCTGCAAAATGTGTGGTCAGTCTATAGAGCCGTTAAAGTTCACAATGGAAGATTACGCATACAAGAGAAATATTAAAGGTAACAAAATAATGTATTATTGCAGTTACCATTGTATGCGCGAATCGCTGCTTGAAGATGAAGCAAAGAAACGAGCTAAGAAGCTGTCAAGACATAAGACGTCAGCAATAGTATGACAGTAGCCGGACGATAAGAGAAAGGGTATGAAGTTGGTATGGATATAATTAAGGGATTTTTCAATGCAGTTCGTAATTTTATAGTTAAGGAGTGCATATGGAGTTTGCGGCAAGTAAGGAAAAGGCAAGAGTAATTGATGGAATAACATATATTAAAGTGCTTGAGCCATATTACAACGATTATCAAGGAGTTATATATGCGAACTGCCCTTATTGTGGTTCACAAGTGCAAAGAGTATGGAATCTTAAGCACTGTGGAAATTGTGGCGGAGCTATTCTATGGAATGATATACACGTTAAAGGTATTGGTGATATTCCATAAGATTTGATTTTTTATCTTGTAGTTAGGAAAAATAAATCCTAATTGGTAAAACTAAATCCAAAAAAATCAGAATAACTCCAAATTGATAAGAAAAAATCAGAATTGATAAAAATAATTCCAAATTAATAAGGAAAAATCAGAATTGGTAAAAAAGGGAAAATGATGGATAAAAAAGAATTATTAATTTTACTTATGCTTAGGGAAAATAAAGCTTTTAATAATGCTACAGCGATGACATTGCAGGAGCTTATATCTACGGATGGGCTTGCTGGTTATAGAGTTAATACAATTTATAAAAGTATACAGAAGCTTTTAGAGGATGGTTTAGTGCAATATGGTCTTAAAGACGGACACGCTAACACTTATAGCATTAGTAAGATTGGCATAAAAAAGATAGGAGAATATGCAGATGAAGAATAAGATTGGATTTATTGCAGTTGGACAGGCTGGCGGCAATATTGGACAACAATTTGAAAAAAGAGGTTATCCAGTATTGTATATTAATACATCGCAGGAAGATTTAGATACACTTAAAAACTCTAAGTATGTGTATCATATTACGAATGGTGATGGGGCTAATAAGAACAGAGACAAGGCAAAACAACTTGTAATTGAAGATTATGATAATATAGCTGCAATGATAGATAAGGTTGTTGACAGTGATATATTGTTTGTGCTTTTTTCTTCTGGAGGAGGAACAGGAAGTGGTTCAGGACCTATGCTTATAGATCTGCTTACTGGAGAAGGTAGGCAGGTAGGAGCGGTTACGATATTACCTCAGGCAGAAGAGTCAGTTAAAACACAATTTAATGCGTATGAATGTTTTAAAGAACTTATTAATTTAGATAAAATGGCATCACTTTTTATATTGGATAATTCCAGGGAAGATAAGTTTAAGATAAATGAAAATTTTGTTGAGTTATTCTGTAGTTACATAACTATTCCACAGAATTATATTTCTGATAAAGGAAATATTGATGATGCAGAGATTAAAGAAACACTCTTGACAACAGGAGTAAGTTGTATTGTTGGTACAGAAAAAACCGATATTGCACAGCTTATACAGTCCATTAAAAATAATATATATGCACCTATAGAGGCTACAAGTGTTAAATATATAGCATTAGCCGCTGATGAGAGCTTGGGTTCTATAGAATTAAATGAACTGCATAAAGCAGTTAATGTTCCATTAGATGAATACAGAGCATACACTGATGGAAATTGTATTATTTTTCTTGCGGGTTTGCCTTATCCGGTAGAAAGATTAGATAGCATACATTCTTTGATAGTGCACAATAAAGATATTGTAATTGCTAATTCTAAAAGGGATAAAACAGAGCTTAAAAATGATTTGGACTTTTGGGAAACAGCAACCAAACCAAGAGCTGAACCTAAATCTAAAAGGGATATAATGGCAAAGTATTTAAAGAAATAGTGAGGAACTGCTATGGCTAGACCAGTTAAGCAAAATTTAGATTATTTTCCGCTTGACTGTAATCTTGACCAAAAGTTCCAGCTGCTCGAAGCAGAGCACGGCATTACTGGTTTTGGGATAATAATCCGTCTTTTGCAGACAATATATGGCGAAGAAGGTTATTATATAAAATGGGACAGAGATACAGAAATTCTGTTCGCAAGTAAAATTATTTTAGATGGAGACATCAACATTAAAATTAATAAAATTAGAGCTGTTATTAATACGGCTCTAAAAAGGGGTATATTCTCACAGGAAATGTACGAGAGATTCAGCATTTTAACATCAAAAGGAATCCAGGAAAGGTATAAAGAGGCTTTGAAACGTCGTACAAAAATTTTCATAGAGGACCAGTACCTTTTATTAAAGTCACCCTTAAATACAGTAAATGTTGCAGAAACAAAGGTTAATGTTACAGAAACGGAAGTTGTTGCTGACAATAATGCAACAAAGAAAAGTAAAGTAAATAAAAGTATATATAGCGCGCACGCGCGTAATAAATTTAACAATTTTCCACAGCGTGAAAAAAAAGAGGAAAATTTTTATAATTCATTGCTTAGTAATGCAAAGGAGTAAATGTGAATAAAGAGATTAAGAATATTAACAGGTATATTAAAAAATATGCACATCAGGTTACTAAGGCTGAAAAGCTTAATACGACAGATAATGCTCATTACAGAGAGCGAAAGGCTGTATTAAGATATTTATTAATGCTAAAAATGTTAATGCTTGATATGGATGCGGATATGCTTGGAGATTTAATCGCAGCTGTTGAGAAAAGAAAAACGCATTAATTACTCCAAAACTATCTACATAAATTGCAAATAATATCACACATAAATAAAATACCCGGGAATATTCCCGGGTAACAATGAATCCACTAAAGAATTAAAGGATGGATAATAAAGCTTCCTGTAAGAGCTTAGAGTAATTAATACCACGCTTATCTCCAAGATTTATCATCCAGGCAGGTAAGGAAACATTCTTGCGAACAGATTTAGTATCTGTAAGACTGCGATATTTCAATGTATCAGCCTGGATAATAGTTAATATATCTTCAGGCTGGTGTGGTATATCAGCCTGTATGGTAGGTTCTTTAGGTTTAACGCCCTCATCTTCAAGAACAACAAGCGAAAGATTAAGAGCGTCAGTTATTAGTTCTATAGCTTCACTCAGAGAGCTGCCAGTTGTTATGCAGCCATTTATATCGGGAACTTTAGCATAATAAGTGCCGTTATTTTCTGTAATAACAGCTGTATAGTTATATAACATATATATACCTCCTTAATGTGGAGGTGGGGCTTTTGCCCACACCTCAATTAAATTTTAATTTTGGCTTCTTTGAAGATGTATCTCATATCATTTTCATCAAAGTCGTGTCGTTTAACTGGAATTGTTTGCTTTGTTTTTGGATTAAAATATAAATCGTGTCTAGCACCGTGGCGTTTAAATTCAAATCCAGAAGCTTCCAGCTTTTTAATTGTAATCTTTCGTGGATTCATATTATCTCCTTTCTTGATTATATTATACACAATGTTGTGTATAAATGTCAAGAAAAAATACACAATATTGTGTATAAAATTGCAATAATATAGATGTTAAATAGTATAGTTGTGAAGATTGGAGAGATAGGGAGGTAAAGGAAATGAGTAATGAACAGAATAAACTTACGAATATTAGAAGGAGAGAATATGGAAGATAGATATTTATTCAAGGCAAAACGAGTTGATAATGGAGAATGGGTGAAAGGAGCTTTAGTATATGACGATAGGGACAAGTTATATAGGATAATTACTGAAATTGACTATTCGACAGGAACTTGCTTAACAACAGATAACGCTCCAAGAGTTGATAAATCTACAATCTGTCAGTGCACAGGCTTGAAAGACAAGAACGGCAAGCTGATTTGGGAGAATGATATTATAAAGACATTTGACGCTGGAGAAGAATGCTGTCTGTCAAAAATTATATTTGCAGACACTTCGCTTGGATACGGATGGAAAACAACAGATATAAAGTCATTAAGCAAATATAATAATAATTTGTTTAAAGAGGTGAGCTTTGGAAGTTTTGATTCAAAGAGCGCAGAGATTGTCGGAAACATTTTTGACAATGCAGAGTTGTTGAAAAGTGAGGAATAGTAATGAATCGTGTGATTTTATGTGGGAGACTGACTAGAGACACAGAGATTAGATATTCACAGACAGTAAATGGAAGTACGGCAGTAGCAAGATATACATTAGCTGTTGACAGAGCTTTCAAGAAAGATGGCGAACAGGCAGCAGACTTTAGATTATGCAGCAGTTCTTAAGGAAGCTAAATCAATGGAATGTAATGAAATAAGGGCATTGTATAACATCCCACTTGAAAATATGGAATTAATTGTACACGCACTTGAAACAGTTGGAAATTTAACTGAACGCAAAATTTAGTCTTGATGCAGAATATGATGATAATTTCTCAAGAGGTTTAGAAAGGGCGATTTTGGTAGTAAAGGAGGCAAACAGATGATTAAATGTGATAAAGGAAGTGTAGAAGCAGAAGGAGAGGCAATAAATGTATTGGCGGAGTATTACACATTAACTATGGCACTTTATCAAGACTTAAAAGAATCTACAGATGCAGAATATGCTAAAGAAACTATGAATAAAACATATAATGCGGCTATTAATTATTGTGATAGCAATGTAGTATTAAGTGCTGAAAAAGTAAAAGAATAATGGCAGATATTATATTATTTCCAACACATAAAGACTACTGTAAAGAATGCCTATATTATAATATCAATGGTGAAACCTGCAACAATGAAAGATACAAGAAAAACAGCTATGAGGTTAACTGTGTTTGGAAGTATTGTAAATATAAAAGAAAAAGAGGTAATGATTAGAAAATAAAGCAGTTTTGACCTAAAATTTTTTGGAGGTCGTTACTTATGCGAAGAATTAAATATTTTGCAGGACAACACGAAACACAGCCGATTAAGGATAAGAGAGAAATAGATGCACTATATAATTATTTTATTAAAAGACAATTACAAGCGAAATCTGATATTAAAAAGTATCAAGCCGATAGAGATTATATGCTTGTTCATATTGGGCTTAATACAGCTTTTAGAGCAGAAGATCTATTACAGTTAAGAGTTGCAGATGTAATTAAAGGATATGTGCAGATAAAAGAAAACAAGACAGGTAAAATGCAGAACTACAAAATGAATAAGCAGTTACATCAAGATATTTTAGATTATATTAGTAAATATAACCTTAATGGATATGATTATCTTTTTAGAGGGCAAATGAAATATTTTGGTGACAAAGCATATATATATCCGCTTAATCGTCAGTCTGGATATAAGATAGTACATAAAGCGGCGGAAGCTATTGGTATACCGTACACTTTTGGATTACATTCTTTAAGAAAAACTTATGGATATCAGTATATAAAGTCAGGCGGAAATGTTTTAACATTAATGAAAATGTATAATCACGATTCGCCAGATGTTACGCTTAGATATGTTCAATGGGGAAAAGAAGATGCAGAGCACGATCGTAAAAATATGTATATAGGTCCAAATGTAAAGAGAAAAATGAATATAGGATAAAGATAAAGCTAATTGATTGTAATGTTTCAATCGGTTAGCTTTTTTATGTTGATATAGGAGTTATCCACAATAAAAATACGATAAATTAATCTACGGTATACTTTTTGTATTTAGGTTGTAAGTAATATATACTTAATATACAGATAAAACAAGTGATAAGGCAATGTTTAAAACAGGTATAAAAATTATACACTTTTAGGGATTATGTATATTTTTTAGGAGGTAAGATAATGAGTTATGAACAGAAAAAGAGATATTTATGTACATATGAAAAATATATTCTTACAATAAAAAATTATCAAAGTGAAATAGACTATATTAATTCGTTGTATGGATTAACAGGTGGTAGCTCATTGTCAGGTATGCCCAAAACACATAATCAAACAGATTTAACTAATAGAGTTATAAAAATAGACTGTGAGACAGAAAAATTTTTGAAGAATTTGGAAATCAAAAGAGCTGTAGCAGCAAAAAAAGCAAGAGAGATTATAGATGTTATTAATACAGCTCCAGATGAAACAGATAAACTAATATTATTTCAAAGGCATATAGAATTAAGGAAAATGGCGGAAATTGAGAGAAATCTTGGCTATTCTCGAAGTGGCTTAGATAAGCGTTATAGACAGGCGGTCAACTCAATTGTTCTAAAAAAATAAAAGAGTGGACATTAGTGGACACCAGTAGACATTATAATGTGTTATATTAGTATCGTCAAAACTGCATTGAGACAATCCAATCCCTTTTTTTAAGAGAGGAGTGCTAATAACAAGCACTCCTTTTTTGAATAAAAGTTTTGACCTATGACAAATTCGTGAGGCATAGATAAGAATGACACAGGATGATATAGATTATGTAAAAAGATGTGTAAAAGATAATGATATGCACAATTTTTATGTATGGAAAAAATGGAGAAGAGTAAGAAAAGAAGTCTTAAAACTTGACCATAAAGAATGTTGCGATTGTAAAGCTGCTGGCCGGTATAGACAAGCAACAACGGTACATCATATAAATTATGTTAAAAGTCATCCTGAGTTAGCTCTTGAAATTATGTTTGTTAATGAACAAGGAGAACTTGAAAGAAATCTTATAAGTCTTTGTCACGATTGTCACGAAAAAAGGCACGGATATAGACATAAAAATATTTGTATTCATTTTACAAATGAGGAACACTGGGAATAGCACCCCCGGGTAAAAAAATGCAAAAATTTTTAAGCCTGACAATTACCGGTGCCAAAGTCGACAAGACAGATTTGCTTCACGCATTATGTAAAAATGATTTTATTGTTTTTCAGGGTATGCGTAACATATTTATAATATATATGTGTACAGACATAAAATCGCTATTTCAATTTTAACTTTCAAGAATTTAGATAGGAGGTATGTATGGCAACGATATCACAACGCATCAAATGTTCATTACTTGAACAGCTTGAACGTAAAAACGCAAAAGAATACCATTTTGAAAAGTTGGTTGATGATTATTGTGAACTGTATGATATCAAAGCTGGACTTATTAAAGATGTTAAGGAAAATGGTGTAACCATAACAGAACTTAATGTTAAAGGTTATGAAGTCCACAAAGCTAATCCTGCAATCTCTGAAATATCTAAAATCAGTGGAGCTATGCTTAAGATACTTTCGCAGCTTAATATATCTGCAGAAGATAATATATCCGAAGGTGAGGATAAGAATGATACCGGATTATAGGATACAGAAGTATATTGATCTTGTAAGAAAAGCTCCATACAAGATGTGCGAAGAACAGTATAAGTTATGTGACCTTATTGAAAAAATATTTGAGACAGAGGAACTTGTTGTTAATTCAGAACAATTAGATAAATATTTAGCTTTCCAGAAATACTTTCCATTCGATTTACTCGATTGGGAAGTATTTTGTTTTGCACTGCATAATTGTGTGTACAAGAAAAATGGACAACTTCGATTTCCAGTACTGCTTATATATGTTGGTCGTGGTGCCGGAAAGAATGGATATTTAGGTTTTGAAGATTTCTGCCTGTTAACACCTGTGAATGGTATCAAGCACTATAACATTGATATATTTGCTATGTCGGAACAGCAGGCAAAAACCTCATTCAAGGATGTATATAACGTGCTTGAGGAAAATAAAAGCTTTATGAAAAAGTACTTCAAGTGGACGAAGGAAGTAATAACAAATATTAAAACTGGTTCAGAATTTGCCTTTAATACATCTAATCCAAAGACAAAAGATGGTTTTCGACCTGGTAAAGTTGATTTTGATGAATATCACGCTTATGAGAATATGAGGCTGGTTGATGTAGCTGTTACAGGTCTTGGCAAGGTTGCACTTCCACGAAGAACTATAGTTACTACCGATGGAGATATTAGAGATGGACCGCTTGATACAATGCTTGATAAAGCACATAGAATTTTAAGTGGAGAACTACCTGACAATGGTATGATTCCGTATATATGTAGAATTGCGAACAAGGAAGATATTAAGAATCCAGAGAATTGGACAATGGCTAATCCGTCATATCCGTATTTTACTAATCTTCAAGAGGAAATGAAGCTGGAATATGATGATTATGTGCTCGACCCTATAGGAAATGCTTCTTTTGCAACAAAAAGGTGCAATTGTCCGAGTGGAGGTATTAAAGAAGATTGTGTTACATCTTGGGAGAATATTAAAGCTACAAATATTATTATTCCAAAATTTGATAAAGGAATTAATGCTGTCGGTGGACTTGATTATGCAAGTACAGAAGATTTTGTATCAGCGGCTATTCTTGTAATAAAAGATGATATTGATTATGTACTACAGCATACCTGGATATGTGAGGCAAGTAAGGATTTACCAAGAATTAAAGCACCGCTTAGAGAGTGGGAAAGCAGAGGATTATGTGAATTTGTAAAGGGTCCGGAAATAAATCCAGAACTACCTGCACAGTGGTTTGACTCTATGAATGAGCATTATAATATTCTAAGAATTGGAATTGATAAATACAGATATACGCTTATGTCTAAGGCCTTGGCTGAATATGGTTTCAATTCTGATAAAGATGGTAAGATTAAGATAATACGTCCATCTGATGAAATGCAGATTATTCCAACACTTACAAGTCAATTTAATAATCATAAAATCGTGGTTGGTGATGATCCGTTTATGAGATGGTGCATTAATAATTCTAAAAGAATTATATCATCAGCTGGAAATATGACATACGGAAAGATAGAACCTAAGTCGAGAAAAACAGATGCTTTTAAAGCTTTAGTGGCAGCAGAAATATGCAGAGATGAACTATTAGCTATGAATGAGATTAATGAAAATGTATTTAGTGCAATGAATGTATATACATATTGATTCAGATAGGAGGTGATGTGTTATTGGGAGTAAGAGCATTTATAACAGATTTATTAAATGGAAAAACTAAAGAAGCAGCTTTTAGGCAAGAGATGGAACCGGATTATGATTCACCCGAGTATCAAGCATTAACAGAATGTGTATTTAACCTGAATAGGGGAATTAATATGATTGGTAATGCAGTAGCAAAGTGTGAGTTTCAGACAAGGTTTAATGGCGAAAATGTGAAACGGGATGAATATTTTTTGTGGAATTATTCACCCAACAAAAATGAAAGTTCAACATTTTTTATTAAAAAGTTAATATCAAATCTTTTAAAAAATAATGAATGTCTTGTATATGAACTTGCTGGACAGTTATTTATTGCAGATGGTTATACGGTATCAGATGATGTTGTGAAGGAAAAGGTATTTTATAATATCAGCACTGGTAGTTTTTCTGTTAACAGAACATTTAGTATGTCAGAGGTGCTATATTTTAAAAATAATAATGAAAATATGACAATTTTACTTAATAATGTTATAAGCAGCTATGATACATTAGTTAAAACAGCATATGAGAAATTTTACAAATCTGGTGGAGAAAAGGGAATTTTACACATTGACGCTCAGAGAGTGCTGGGGGAAGCTAGGAGCATTGGAAAGACATTCGATGATATTATGAATGAGATGATGAATGTTCGTTTTAAGAAATTCTATAATTCACGTAATGCTGTTTTGCCACTTTATAACGGATATGAATATGAAAGTAATGGAGCAAAGGAATCAACTAAGAAAGCTACAAGCGAACTTAAAGATTTTATAGATGTTAATGATGAAATTAAGAAAAAGGCAGCGAGTGCCCTTAATATTCCTTATGCTTTGTTTGCCGGTGAAATAGCAGATATTAATGCACTAATGGATGAATTTATCACGATAACAATAGAGCCTATATGTGACATATTAGAGACGGAAATTAATCGGAAACGTTCAGGAAAAGAGATATTAAATAATACGGGTCTTAATATAGATACTTCATCTATATCTTATATAGACATATTTAAAAATGCTGAAAAGACGGATAAGCTGATATCCAGCGGTCTTTATAGCATTAATGAGATTCGCCATAAGCTTAATGAACCAGAGATAGATAATTCTATTGGTGATACTCATTACATTACTAAAAATTATGGTGTTATGAAAGAAGGTGATAATAATGGACAAGAGAAAGATGATGTTCAGGCAGGAAAAGAATGAATCAGGTGCAACTAAGATATATATTTACGATGATATTACAGCACAGGGACCCTTTAATTGGGAAACTTGGGAATATGATGAGTCAGAGACATCTGCGAAATATTTTATAAGTTTGTTGAATTCAATACCGGATGGAAGTGATATTGAATTACATATTAATTCCTGCGGCGGTGAAGTTAAAGAAGGTGTTGCTATATATAATCTTCTTAAGGCTAAGCAGGCTAACAAGGTATGTCACATTGATTGTTTTGCTTATTCTGTTGCATATGTTGTAGCCTTAGGCTGCGATAAGATAATTATGCACAGAGGTTCTACTATTCTACTACATAATATGTGGTGTACCTGTAGTGGCAATGCTGACCAGTTACGAAAGGCAGCCGATGATTTAGATGAACTGATGGCAGCTAATAGGCAGATATTCCTTGAAAAGTGTAATTTAGGAGAAGATGAGCTTATAGAAATGCTTGATAATGAGACTATATTAAGTCCTGATGAGGCACTTAAGTATGGTTTTTGTGATGAAGTAGATTCCCAGGAGCTTGTACCAGCCAAGGAAGGTGCCAATCAGTTCAAGCAGATGTATGAACAGCTTATATCACAGATGAACTCACAGAAGTCACTTTCACTTATGGCAGCGGAGTTTATACAGCAGGCGGCATCAAGCAAAGGAACTATGATGGAAAAGGAAAGGCTTGAGAAAGAAAAGCTGGAAAAAGAGCAGGCTGCTAAAGAAAAACAGGAACATAAAAAGAATGAGAAAGCTTATAAAGCACTAACAGAACAGCTCTGTAGTGCTTTTTTTAGTGCGACAAGTAACGCACTAAGCAATAAATTATCATAATCAGGAGGAAAGATATGTTAAACAAAGATTTATTTCAGGCGGCAAATGCAGAGGCACTTGCCAATTTATCACAGGCACTTAAAAATGATGATACAGAAGCCGCTACAAAGGCTATGGAAAAGTTTGGTGAGAATATAGCTAATATTATTCACGAAGAGGCAGAACAGCTTCAGGGGAATAATGATGCGGCTATTCTTGCAAGCAGAGGTGTAAGACAGCTTACAGGGGAGGAAAGAACATTCTATACAGAATTAGGCGAGGCTATGCGCGCCGGAAACCCTAAGCAGGCACTTGTAAACATTGACAAGGCTATCCCACAGACAATCATTGACACGGTTATTGAAGATATGCAGAATGCACATCCGCTTCTTAGCGTTGTTAATTTTATCAACTGCCAGGGAGCTATAAAGATGATTGTCAATGCTGATAATATTGATCTTGCAACTTGGGGAGCATTATCAACTAAGATATCGACTGAGCTTGCAGGTAAGATTGATGTTATGGATATGACACTTGCTAAGTTATCAGCTTTTATTCCTGTTTCTAAGGATATGCTTGATTTGGGACCATCTTGGTTAGACAACTATGTAAGAATTATTTTATCAGAAGCGTGTGCTGGTGGACTTGAATCAGGCATATTAAAGGGAACAGGTAAGAACCAGCCGATTGGTATGTGTAAAGATCTGGACGGTTCTGTAAGTGCTGGTGTATATAGTGATAAGGCTAAGGTTAAGCTAACAAGTTTTGATCCAGTGGAATATTGTGCTATTATCGCTGATTTAGCTAAAAAACCTAACGATGCAGGTTATAGAGCAGTTCCATCAGTTGCATTTATATGTAACCCTGTGGATTATATATCAAAGATTGTTCCTTGTACAACAGTCAGAGATTCAGCAGGTAATTATAAGAATAATATATTCCCTTATCCAACAGAACCTATTCAATCGATAGCACTCGATGAGGGTGAAGCTGTTCTTGGACTTCCAGCAAAGTATTTTATAGGCATAGGTGCTGGCAAGTCAGGAAAGATTGAGTATTCAGATGAATGCCAGTTCCTTGATGATAACAGGGTATATCTTATCAAGATGTATGCAATGGGTAAGCCTAAGGATAATAATGCTTTCAAGTATCTTGATATCACTAAGCTTAAGCCTATTTCTCTTAAGGTTGAGGTTACTAACACAGAGGATAATCCTGTAAATACTAAGACAAAGGCTGCTGGATAATGAACGAGGTAAGCAATAAGCTCCTGGAAGATATTAAGAATAATATAGACAGGACATGGAGTGATGATGCCGCTGATAAGAAGTTATGCGGCATTATTCTTCGTGGCTGCAACAGGATTAATGATATATGTGGTTGTAAATTCGATTATGAAGAGGAGAATTCCGCTAAAGAATTATTAATCAGTTATGTTATGTATGCACTTGCAGGAGCATTGGATGACTGGCAGAGGAATTATTCATCAGATCTTAACAGGCTGCAGCTATTACAGGAGGTGAAAGCCTATGTTGACGGGCAAACGGGCGAACAGGGAGCTGTTTAACGATGGTGAACTTGATGTATATTCCACTAGCAAAAGAACGATTGTTCAGTTTAAAGCACACTTAAGATATGGTATTAGGACTATTGGGGTGACGAGATTCTATCAGGCTAAGATAGCTAATAGTGGAATTGATAAGCTTATAAGTGTGCCGCTTAATCCATTTATTAATACGAATAATACCTTGATAGTAATGGATGGAGTTCAGTACACTGTCAGCCAGGTACAGGAGAAATATGATTCTATTCCACCAGCTATGTATGTAACGCTTAATAAGGCTATGCCAGAGTATAGTATGGCAGAAAGGATTGATGATGAAGGCGATTAAATCATTTTTCTATGGAAATATAGGTGCAACTGCAGGTGATGATATTAATATTTCTGATAAGAATATCGCAGAAGCACTTATTGCTAAGAAGATAATTGAGAATGATGAAAAGTCGGGACAGGAAATAGTTCAGATATCGAAAAAGAAAAATGTTTATATATCTGAACAAAAGATAGAAGGTAATATGAATGCCCAAAAAGATAACAGCTGATTTGCTGGCAACTGAAATAATGAGCTTGTTACAGCAATATGCTAACGATGTAACAAGTGATATGAAAAAGGATATTGATAGTGTGGCCAGAGCAACGGTTAAAAAGATAAAGGAAAAAGCACCTGTGAGGAAAGATGGTAAGAAGAAAAAATACTCGCCAGGTTCTTACAGGGATAGCTGGAGAAGCACACTTCAGGATGAGAATTCGCATCGTAAGAATAGAATTGTATATGCTGGAGGTCATCAGTATTCACTTACGCATCTGCTCGAGAATGGTCATAGGGTGGTATTAAAAGGTGGCAGGAGTGCTGGAAAAGCACCGGCATTGATTCATATAAAGCCGGCAGAAGAATGGGCTAGTAATGAATTAGAGCAAAGAACTATTAAGCGAATAAAGGAGAACTGCTAATGACTTATGAAGAGATTAAGCAGATGTTATTAGAACTGGGGTTACCGGTGGCATATTGGAGTTTTGATGAGGAAGATGTACCTGCAGCACCATATATAATATTCTCTATGCCGGAATCTGATAATCTGGCAGCAGATGGAAGAGTGTATCAGAAGATAAACAAACTGTATATAGAATTATATGTGAGCAGTAAATCTCCACGAATGGAGGCACAGCTTGAAGAATTGTTAGATGCACATGAGCTGTTTTATAACCGGCAGGAATATTATATTGAAAAAGATAAATTATTTGAAGAATTATATACACTGGAGGTGTAATGATGGGAAAGGAAAATAAAGTTAAGTTTAATCTAAAGAACGTTCATTATGCGAAACTGAATATAGATTCAGAAGGAGCAGTGACATATGAAAAACCAGTAGCTATACCAGGTGGAGTAGAACTTTCACTAGATGCTAAAGGTGATACTGAGGAATTCTATGCAGATGGAATGGTATATTATACATCTACTGCAAACAATGGATATGAGGGGGATTTAGAGATAGCACTGGTACCCCTTTCGTTTGAAACAGATATTCTTAAAAATTCACTTGATGATAATAAAGTATCTGTTGAGAATAGCAATACTGAATCATCTGAATTCGCACTATTGTTTGAATTTGATGGAGATATTAAATCGGTTCGACACGTATTATATAGGTGTAAAGCTACAAGACCATCTGTAGCCAGTAAAACGAATGAGGATAAAAAAGAAGTGCAGACAGAGAAACTTTCTTTAAAGGCATCGCCGCTTTCTAATGGCAATGTTAAGACTAAGACTACAGCAGCTACACCAGATGAAATTTATAACAAATGGTATGAAGCTGTATATATTCCAGTAAAGACAGGGGGGACATCTGAATGATAGTTAAAGATATAGAAATAGATGGTAAAAATGTGAAATTTAGGGCATCTGCAACAGTGCCACGATTATACAGACGTTTTTTTAATAGAGATATTTTCATTGATATGCAGAAGCTTGCGAACCAGCAGGAAAAAGCTGAAAAAAATAATAAAAAATTTGAAATTGAAGATTTAGAAATGTTTGAAAATGTGGCATTTGTTATGGCTAAGCACGCAGATCCAAAACAACCGGATAATCCCGATGAGTGGTTAGAACAATTTGATACATTTTCGATTTATGTTGTTTTGCCACAGATCTTAGAATTATGGAGGCTTGATAATGTAACAACCATTGAAAATAAAAAAAAATTCGCACAACTTGTAGAAAAATGACAACCCCTCTGTTTATGTACAGGTGTTTGCAGATAGGATTGTCTATTAAAGATTGTGATGATGTAACGATTGGACTTGTTAACGATATGTATGCAGAAAAAATGAATGATGAATATGACTGGCCAATTAAGGCTCAGCAAGATGATTTTGACCGCTTTTAATGTGTTAAACATTGAAAGCGGTTTTTTAGGAGTAATTTATGGCTAAAAGTAGAATAGCTGGCATTACCGTAGAAATCGGCGGAGATACAACAAAACTGCAAGATGCACTAAAAAATACTAACAGTACAATCAAGACAACAGAAAATGAACTAAAAGACGTTAATAAACTATTAAAATTAGATCCTACAAATACAGAACTGCTGAGCCAGAAGCAAAAGTTGCTAACGGCAGCAATCGAAGAAACTAATAATAAATTAACAGCATTAAAGAATGCAGAAAAACAGGCTGCGAATGAAGTAGGGCAAAAAGGAAAGCTAAGCCAGGAACAATATCGGGCTTTGTGCAGAGAAATTGAAGCAACGGAACAAGAGTTGCAGAAATTAACTAAAGAAAGTCTTACAGCAAATGCTTCTTTACAAAAGGTTTCAGAGGTTACAGCAAAGATAGGCGAAGGTTCTCAGGCTGTTGGAAGGCATTTATCTAAAGGTAGTGCAGCAATAATTGGGATTGGCACAGCAGCAGTTAAGACTACAGCAGACTATGAAAGTGCAATGAGCAATGTAGCAGCTATATCATGTGCTACAGCAGATGATTTAGAAGCGTTAAAAGACAAAGCACGAGAGATGGGAGCAGCGACTAAATTCAGTGCCACAGAGGCCGGTGAAGCTATGGGATATATGGCAATGGCAGGATGGAAAACATCGGATATGATAGGAGGTCTTGCTGGAATAATGAATTTAGCTGCGGCATCTGGGGAAGATTTGGCTACAACAAGTGATATTGTAACAGATGCACTTACAGCCTTTGGATTATCAGCAGAAGATTCGGGACATTTTGCAGATGTTTTAGCTGCAGCTTCATCTAACGCCAACACAAATGTATCTATGATGGGCGAAACATTCAAATATGCAGCTCCTGTTGCCGGGGCTTTGGGATATAGCATAGAAGATACAGCTGAAGCTACAGGACTTATGGCTAATAGTGGAATTAAGGGCGCACAGGCGGGTACTACGTTACGAAAAGTTATGACGTCACTTACGGGAGATATTAAGATAGTTGGCGAAGCACTTGGTGAAGTAGTTATAAAAACAACAAATGCAGATGGCTCAATGAGAAGCTTATCAGATATATTATCAGATTGTAGAGAAGCATTTGGACGACTTTCTGAATCAGAACAGTCTAGTGCTGCAAGTTCATTAGTTGGGACAGAAGCTATGTCAGGCTTCTTGGCACTTATGAATGCTGCACCTTCTGATGTTGAAAAACTTTCAAATGCAATAACTAATTGTGATGGCACAGCAGAAAATATGGCATCCATAATGCAGGATAATCTTAATGGACAACTTACAAGTTTAAAAAGTAAAGTACAGGAAACAGCAATTACTATCGGTGAAATGCTTATGCCTAAAGTACAGGAGTTAGTTGGAAATATTAGTGGATTTGCAGATAGTGTTAATAATATGTCTGAAAAAAATAAGCAGATTATGGTGGATATAGCTCTTATAGTTGCAGTACTTGGTCCAATGTTAATAATATTTGGGCAGATGTCGATGGGGTTATCTTCAATAATAGGGCTTATTTCCCAAATAGTACCGATCATTTCTTTATTAGTAGGTTCAATTTGTGGAACTACTGGAGCAATAGGAGGCCTAACAGGAGCGTTGGCACTCTTAACTGGACCAGCAGGTTTGGTTATTGCGGCAATTACGGCAATAATAGCAATAATTGCAGCACTATATTTAAAATGTGATGATTTTAGAAATTATGTTAATACAAGATTTTCAGAATTATTAGCATTTATACAACAATTTTTTAAAGATATTGTTTCAGCGGCACAGCAATTTTGGTCGATAGTACAACCATTAATATCGCTATGGCTGCAAGTTATGCAAGGACTTATTTCTGTTAATATAGAAGCCATTAAAATAGGAATACAGTTAGCAATTAATAATATTGTTTCAATTATACAAATTGCTTTATCGTTAATTAATAATATTGTTAATTTTGTATTAGGCACAATTGAATCAGTGATCAAAGGTATTATGCTTACAATACAAGGTATTATAGATCTTGTTTTAGGTATTATTAGCGGTGATTGGGACCGTGCCTGGCACGGGATTTTAGAAATTCTAGGTGGAATTGTAGAGAGTATCGGTGGTGTTATATACAATCTGGTGTCATTTCTTACAAATATTTTCTCTGATTTAATAGATATTGCCATTTCTTGGGGAAAAGATTTTGTACAAGGATTAATTAATGGAATTTTATCTATGGTTAGTGCAGTAGGAAATGCGGCTGAAAAAATAGCAAATAAGATTAAGAGTATATTACATTTCTCAAGACCGGATGAAGGACCTTTGAGAAACTATGAGGAATGGATGCCGGATTTCGTTGGTAGAATGGCTGAACAAATAAAACAGCAGAAATCGCTTATTGCAGATGCGGTAACCGATTTAGCAACAAGTTTAAATGTAAGCGGAATGGTATTTGAGAATGAAAATAGCACTCAGGGAAATAGCAGTAATACCCAGATTAATTTTAATGGTAACTATAATTTTAAGGATAAGACAGATGTTGATTACTTTATGAATCAGGCAGCATTGAAATTGGTGACAGAAAGATGATAGTTAATGGCATTGATTTGAAGAAAAAATATAGTAGTGTTGTGTGGCTTAGTCAGACGGTTAAGCCGCGCAATGTTACAACATACACAAACTGGTTAGATTCAGGAATACTTCCAGTTAAAACTAAAAAAAATAAATACACAGATTTTGAGGTTTGTATAGAAATGTTAATTAAAGGCTCTAGTAAAGAGGAATGTGAAATTACAATGAGTAAGCTTCTGAATGATTTTGATTCTGGCGAATTAGAACTTGATGATATGCAATTTATATATGACTTTGATTTTAAGAGTGAAGAAAAAGAAATAGTTAAAAGATGGCTTTACAGCTATAAAATTAATCTTACCGCATACAGCAAAAAGGGAATGCAGCAGACAATTAATTTTACAGGACAAGAGAAATCTTTTAATTGTGGTGGTACAAGTGTATCTCCAGCAATACTAACAATAACATCAGGTATAGCCTTAGCCAGTCTTACAATTGAAGGACTTACAGATGAAGCAATAACAATAAAAGATATAAATAGAAATTCTAAATTAATATTAGATGCAGAAAAATGTGTTGTAACAGAGAATGATATTAATATTTTGGATAAAACAGATTTATGGGAATTTCCAAAGGTTGTCCCAGGAACAAATACAATTAAATTAAGTACAGCCTGTATTGTACAAATACAGTACAGGCCACATTACAAGTAAAAGGAGAAAAATAAATATGATTATTAAATTAGGATATGTAGACAGTTATATTAATGGTTTACAACAGTTAGCAGCTAAAAAATTACCAGTAAAATTAAGCTATATGATAGCTGCGAACCTTAAGATACTTACAGAAAAAAGAGAAGATATTGAAAAACAAAGAATTAAAATACTCACTGAGAACTGTTTGAAAGATGAAAAAGGTAAGCCACTGCTTAAGAAAATAGAAACATCAAAGAATGATAAGGACGATATTGATGATAAGAATGCAAAGTATAAATATACATATGCTTCTGACGATTTAGAGCTTGAGGCAATTGAGCGTTGCAGGGAGCTGTTTGAAATCGAAGAGGAAATTAATATTAAAACAATATCCTTTGACGATGTCGAAAAATGTGAAACAGAAAAATATGATTTATTAAATGGTTATGAAATTGAAGCAATGCTTTTTATGATTAAGGAATAAATGCAGGAGGTGGCATATGTTAAGGTATAGGAATTCTAAAGGTACCGTATCGCCACTTGTTAAATATAAAGATTTGTGTATTGAAGAAACGCTTGAGTATGGTGATAAGAGTTTAAACCTAACAACATTTGAAGAATTAGATTTAGAAAGCTACATAATAACAAAAAAAGATGAATTTGTTATTAAACAGAAAAATCTAAACAGTAATGGTGGTTATGATATTACTGCAAGTCTTAACATTGAAGAGTTAGAAGGAAAGGCTATAACTAAATTTGAAACAGTTGAACAAACTGCACTTAGCACAGCTGATTTAGCATTAGCAGGTACTGGATGGGTTTGTGAATGTACTGTGCAAAAGAAGAGGACAATACGTTTAACAAATACATCTGCGTGGCTTGTATTGAAAAAAATCGTCGATACTTTTAGGCTTGAAATGGGAATAGATTCCTTGAATAAGAAAATTATACTTCAGGATAAAGTAGGCGGTGATAAAGGTTCATATTATACAGATGAATTAAATTTAAAGTCTATTGATATACAGTCTAATTCTACTGATTTTTATACAAGAATTCTTCCTCTGGGTAAGGATGGATTAACTATAGAGTCTGTTGCTGGAAGTAAAATAATTGAGAATTATACATATAGCAATAAGAAAAAAACTTACATTTGGAAAGATGAAAGATATACTAATGCACAATCTCTGTATGATGATGCTGTGGAAAAATTAAATGAACTTGCACAGCCTTATATAGCATATAGCTGTAATTTAATTGATTTAGGACAGTCTTGTGAAATTGGTGATGTTATAACTTTAATTGATAAGTATACACATACACGAATAAAACAGCGTATTGTTAAGCTGAAGTGTTATCCGGAAAATCCAGATAATAATACCTGTGAGATTTCAAATTTGAAATTAACATTTAGTGAGTATGTGCAAAAATATAATAATGCAGCGGATACTGTAGATAACATAACCAATGATAATGGAACTGTGGATGGAGATGCAATTGATAATATAGATGCTTCTAAGGTGCTTAATCTTGAAACTGTAATTGCCAATAATGCTAAATTTATTGAGGTATCAGCAGAAATTGTTAATATAAGCAAAGCGTTACAGGCTACAAGTGCAAAAGTTGGAGATTTAGAAGTTACAAAGCTTTCTGCCACAGATGCAGATTTAAAGTACGCTAACATAAAGCTTAGTAATATCGCGGCAGGCTCTATAAAGACAGCAATGATAGACACAGGTGCAGTTGGTACAGCTCAGATTGCGGACGGAAGCATAACAGATGCTAAGATAGTAGATTTAACTGCTAATAAAATAACAAGTGGAACTATAGATGCCGCTAACATCGAGGTAATAAACCTTAAGGCTGCCAATATCACGGTAGGAACAATTAATGGTAAGCAGATAGCTGAAGGAGCAATAGATACATCCAAATTTGGAACAGATGTAACAGACTGGATGAATACAACAGATAAAGATATAGAAAATGCAGCACAAAAGGCAGATTCAGCTAATACAAATGCGGCAGGTGCATTAAGTACGGCGGAAGCGGCTAAACTTTTATCAGCGGCGGCTTCTAAGACTGCGGAAGGAGCACAGCTTACAGCAGATGGCAAGAATACAGTATTTTATCAGACAACAGCACCTTCAACGGAGAGTAGAAAAACTAATGATATATGGTTTAATACAGCAGATTCTAATAAGATGTATTACTTCGATGGCAAAAGCTGGGTATTACGTCAGTTCGGAACTAATGCCATAGCGAATGCTTCTATAACTAATGCATTAATAGCAGATGCAACAATACAGAATGCCAAGATTGCCAATATGGATGCAGGAAAGATTACAAGTGGTTATATATCCGCAGACAGGATAGCTTCAGGTTCGATTGTAATTGGAAAACTTGATGCTGGTACGCAGAATGATATAGCCGCCGCCAAGAAAAGATATCAGATAACTGTAGATTTAAGAGACGCAAAATATAATACGGATACATATTATCCAGTATTAATAAATTCATCTATACCATATAACGGTTTACATAACTATGAATGTAATGTTCAGCTTAATAGCGGTTCTAAACCTGTATGGTCTACGCATAATCAAGGTTTTACTTGCAATCTTATTTTAAGAGTATTAGCAGGTGGCTGGGGAACAACGGATGCCGCTGGTTATTTGGAGGAGAATAATTATCGTTTTTGTAATAAAATGCCTGCGTTTGTAGGGCAGGTACAACAACATAGCCAGATATACTTTATGTTGCGTGGTGGGGCACGATATTACATTTATACACCTAATAAAAGTGACGTAACAATATATACTGTTAAAACTAATATAGCAAGAAATACTTCATATACAGTGTATCTTGAACCTACCCAATCGCCAAAGAATGATTATGCGGAGGCTAAAGGATCTACAATTGCAAGCTGGTGTGCTGCAAATAATAAGACCCTTATTAATGGTGGAAAGATATATACAGGCAGTGTTACAGCAACACAGATAGCCGCAAATGCAATAACAACAGAAAAGATAGCGGCAAGTGCAGTTAATGCAGATAAAATAGCAGCTAGTGCTATAACTTCGGCAAAAATAGCAGCAAATGCAGTGACCTCGGATAAGATTGTTGCCAATGCAGTTACAGCCGCGAAGATAGCTTCTAAGACAATAACAGCCAATCAGATAGCCGCTAATTCAATCACAGCGGCTGAGTTAAGTGTATCTACATTGTCTGCAATATCCGCAAACTTAGGAACGGTTACAGCTGGAGTGCTTAAAAGTACCAATTATGTTGCAAACAGCACGGGAATGATGCTCAACCTGGCAACAGGAACGTGGGATAGCAAGTATTTTAAAATATCCAGTACAGGAGGTATTACAAGCACAAGTGGGAAAATAGCCTGTTGGGACATAACCAGCGAAGCGTTTAAAAATGATTATCTTGCTCCAGACGGATATTTAAGACGTGTGTATATTCAAGGGTCTAAAAATACTGGAGATTGGATTTTTTCAATTCAAAAAGGAGCTACGCAAGGGGCTTCGCCCTCCACGTTAAATTCATTATGGCACGTCACCAATGACGGAGAAATGAGCTTTAATGTTGAAAGTGGTAAAGGAATAAAAATGTATGGTTTAGCTGGATTAGAAGTAAGCGTGTTAAGAGATGGAATTGAGCTATGGCATAAGCCAAATAACACGGCATATACAAAAATAGGAAAAGGATATGTGCAAATATGTAATAGCGGTACAAGTTATTATAACGATTGTGCTTTGTCTGTAATAGGTGGAATAAGAACCAATGCTTTTAACCTTTATCATTCGACCTGGGGAAGATGGTGTGGTGCAGTTCTTAACAGAACACCGAAAAATGAAATTGGGCTTGATTGGGATGGTGCATATTTGAGAATATATGTGGACCATACAATTATTGCTTCTTACCATTGGGGAAGTGCAAGCTGGGTATAAAAATAATATTAATAAAATCCACAGGAGTGGTAGAAAGAGGTAAAAATGTTAAATGTAAACAAATCTATAACATTAAATGGAACAAGCAGTGTAGAAGAGAATGGAGTAGCAACAGACATTATGTATATGAATGCTACAATCTCCGAAAATGGAGGGTTGTCTATAAATCGCAACATAGCTAATGCGCAGGCATATATAGCAAATAAGGCAACATATACGAAAGATGTAACGGAATTTGAAAATAAATTAAATGAGCTGGTAACAGAATTTAGTAAATAAAGGAGGGCAATAGAGATGATTAGAGCACCAAATAATTAAAATAAAAGTAAACATATAAATAAGGAGGAAACAAATGGAAAGAGCGAAAACAATTATAGTGGCAATATGGAGCATAATAATGAGTGCGTTAGGTATACTTGCAATACCTGTTATGTTATTAATAACCTGTAATATAATAGACTATGCAACAGGACTTATAGCTTCAAAGTTCAGAAATCAGGAGATTGATAGTTATAAAGGAATTAAAGGAATAGCAAAGAAAATATGTATGTGGCTTTTAGTAGGAGTTGGTGTCATTGTAGACCAGCTCCTTTCTTATTCAGCAGATGTTGTTGGAATAACATTGCCATTTACATTTTTAGTTGCCTGTATAGTGGCAATATGGCTAAATTGTAATGAAATTATATCGATATTAGAAAATATCAATGATATAGGTGTTACACTTCCGCCATTTTTACAGCCTATTGTAAGTAATCTTAAGAGTCAGGTGGAAAAGAAAGCAGAATTAGAAAATATTAAAGATGAAAAAGAAAGCGAGGAATAAGCAATGAGTAAAGTAGAATGTATTGATGTATCAAGTCATAATGGAAATTTGGATTGGGATACTATTAAGGCGGATGGTGTTGTATGCGCTATGATAAGGATTGGATATGGCTCAGATGTGGAAAGCCAGGATGATGTGCAGGCAATAAGAAATATGCAGGAATGTGAAAGATTAGGCATTCCATATGGTGTATATATCTATTCATATGCGCTTGAAATTAAAGAAGTAAGAAGTGAAGCAGCACACGCATTAAGAATGATTGAGGGATTTAATCCTGTACTTGGTATATGGTTTGATATGGAAGATGCTGATGGATATAAAGAACAGCACGGATTTAGTCCGAATGAAAATGGTGCAGCTCTTACAGATTTCTGCATTGAATTTATGAAGTTAATTAAAGAAGCTGGATATTTAACAGGAGTATATGCTAACTGGGAGTATTTTAACAGAATTTTAGAAGATGAAAGGTTTACAGCGTTTGAAGGATTTAACAGATGGCTTGCACACTGGGAAATAGATGAACCATCAATGGATTGTTTAATATGGCAATATACATCAGATGGTGTTGTTAATGGTTCATCAGACAGAACTGATATGAACTATTATTATGGTGAACTTCCTTTAATAGAACAGCCAACAGAGCAAACTCCACAGTCTAATGCAGATACAAAGTATAACGAAGGAGATTTCGTGACATATGACACAATATATGCTTCATCAACATCATCTGATGGACTTATACCATCAAACGGCTTTACTAGTGGGACTATCACAAGAGTTATTCCGGGTGCTGTAAATCCTTATCTTATTAATGATGGAACCGGTTGGGTCAACGATGGCTGTATTATATCAAGCGACAATTCGAATGGTGAAGGCTGTGATAATGCAGATATAAAAGTTGGCGATAAGGTGCGTGTGCTTGTTAATGCTACTTATGATGGTGGTTCTTTTGCAATGTACTATGATGAGTATGATGTATTAGAAGTTAAAGGAGACCGAGTAGTTATCGGTATCGGAGATGTTGTAACTTGCGCTATTAATATTTGCAATATCGAAAGAGTTTAGTATATAATAAGGTAGAAACTGTTAATACATATTAATAAATGAATATTGAGCACTAAAATGTATTAATATTATGTGTACACATAACATAAGACTGTACACATTTTGTACACATTACGGAATAAATTTAAACAAATATATATAAATTAGAATGAATTGATTTTAATGTGTATAATCCTAAAACCCGCGTAAATACTGATGTAAACGATATTGTATATAATTGAAATGAATTATAAAAGTTCATAGCCTTTGATTGGGTAACAACCCAATGGTTGGTGCTACAGTTGCTGTTGCTGTTTCTGTACAGCAGGCTGCTGATGAAGGTAAGTTCTAATTAATCTAATATAGAATAAGCGTTAAACCGCTGTAATCACTGGGATTGCGGCGGTTTTTGCATTATATACGATTAAAATAAATATATTCTGAAAATGTATAAAATAACGTGAATTTATAGACGTAACTAACAAGTAACTAACAGGTAACTAACAGACGTAACTAACACATAACTAACAAAAAACAGACTGCAGTATGTGATAATCAGCAGTCTGTTTTGATATTATATTATGGATTAGGAAGGTCGATTTTAATAAGTTCTTCACGAAGTTGATCTACAGTTCTGTGGGTATATACAGCTTCTGTAACATCTTCTATAACGTGGCCAACGATTATCTTTAATACATATTCGTTCATATTAGCTGCTTTAGCAGCATTGATAAATGTATGTCTTGTATCATGTGGTTTATGCTTCAGGTTAAGCTTCATCATAACTTTATTAAAGCGACCACGATATTTGTCATAAGTAAGATACGTACCTTGTTGTCCATTTTGATCATTAAACAGATAAGCACTATGCATTTGTATGGCTTTATCATAATTCTGTTTAACAAGCTTCTGGATGGCTGGATGAATAGGTATAGTACGATTACGGCCAGCATCAGTTTTCAGACCGCCGGTGAAGGACCAGTTATCTAAATCTATATCAGCTATCTTAAGAATAGCCAGCTCCTGAGGCCTCCAACCGCTGTATATGCCTATTAAAACCATATCAGTGAATGGATATGTTATGTTATCCCACAGCTTCATTATCTCCTCATCAGAGAATGGTACACGCTTTATTTTGGTTTCTCCACGTGATACACTTTCACAAAGGGCTGCATAATCTTTATCAACGATATCATTTTTCAGACAATATCGATACATAAGATTATATAAGCTTTTCATACGTTGTTTGGTAGCTTCACCAACATTAGCATTATGTATTGTTCCTTCAAGATGATTAGCCCGGATATCTTTCATACGCATCTTGTGAAGCGGTTTGGAATGATTAAAAGCACTTATCCAACTTCTTACACCACTTTGAGATATTTTTAAAAAATGTTCAGAGCTCCATTTGTCGTATACTTCTTCAAATGTTATGTTATTGATTTCTATATCATATGGATTTTCATTGTAATTAATAAGAGCAGTAAGAGCTTCCTGTCTTGTGGGAAAATATCCAATAGTCATGTAGAGCTGTTTGGTTTTTCCAGTTTTTTCATCAATATCCCAGCCTTTTGTTTTACGAGCAACCCATGGTTTACGTCTTCTTCCAGATAGCTTATATACGCTACCCATTCCATTAGCTAATTTCATATTATCATTCCTTTCGTTAATCGAAGTTGCACCGGTGTAACTTATTAATTGGTTAAATTAGAGTATAAAAATAACACCTACTTGCAAAAGTGGTGTCAGGAATGATATAATACAGCTTGTTCAGGGCGGTATTATATCATAGGCACAGCTAACTTATGTAAGTATCGTGGTAAAGGCTCTTGTGTTGGTAGCACAAGGGTTTTTATTAACATTATTAAATGTAGAAAAAAGTTATATTTTATCGACTAAAAAGTTGTAAAAAAAGTGAAAAAAAATTGACATTCAACAACCATAATGTTATTATTTGATTGTGGTTCACGTTATGGAATTTAATGCTATAATAGGGTTTACCTAACGGCCAAAAATTCTTGTGAATTGATTAGTTGTAAAGAACATATTTAAATGTTCGTATATATTTTATGAGTTTAGCTAGTGATGTTTTTGGTGTGTACCAAAAAAGGTTCACTAGCTATTCTTCTTTTAATTGAGATTGATAATTTTCCCAATAATCTAGACACATTACACATCGTTTGAAGTAAGTGTTATCTTTAAGTAGTTCAGGTGTTGATTTCAAAAACATATCTTTGCAAAGAGTACGCATAGTATTAATATCAAGTAAATCTATATTGGCTAATATTAAAGCAGGAACTTTCTTAATGTCTTCTTGTTCTTCAATGCCAGCCTTAAGTTCATTAAAATTAGTATAGTGTGGCAATTTGCTAATTGTTTTCTTTACAGATGTGCCAAGTATTAAATCAATTGTGCTGTGCTTATCTACATATACTTTTAAGTGAGAATCTGGTATTAATGTGTAATTTGCTTTTTTAATATATTTATATACAGGCATAAGCAGATTGCAAGGTATAGATTTGAATCGCACAGTACACATTTCTTTAGCAGAAAAATTTTTGTTATCATAAATAATATCCTCAAATATAAGTGCAGTATCAACTAGACCATATCCGTATTTGTTTAGAATGTTATCTCGGTATCCGACAGCAATAGCTAATGGTTTTGAAGATAAATCCATATTATCAAGGTCATCTAATCCAACAATTATTGATTCTGCATTAGCTGAATCAAGGTTTTCATCAACAATTTTTCGAACAATGCGCTTAGTGTCACGAATTCTAATTGGAGATATTCCAGGAACAACTTTGTTAAGTGTACTAAATACTTTTAGATAATTATCTGTTTGTATTTCAGTAACGGGTATTTTTTGCCCGTTAGGAAGAATAATAGTATTTTTGGTTTCAATTAATTTACGTTCCCCTTTTTTAAATGATATAAATACAAAATGTTCGTCAATATTGTCTAGTTGTTCATTTGTAAGACAAGATAAGAAATCTGCTACAATGTTACGAATATTTTCATCGGTGAAAGAATATCCTAAAAATACTATTGGTGACTCAGAAAATAGAGTAAGCATTTTAGCAATAACTAGCTTTCTTGAATCAGTAAATTCTTTATAGTCTTTTTCAGTAATAATGATAGAATCGGCATCAGTGACACATCCATGTATTTTATAAATTTCTGCTGAATTATAACTGTCAGCGGAAAATAATTCATACTGGTGTCTGAAAACAGTGTAATCATTATTAAAAATCTCCTTTTCCAGAAATTGATCATAATTAGTGGTTATGACAGCAGAAACTTTATTTTTTAGGTTTTGGAATAATTCTTTTTCTTTGTTAAGATAATTCGCTGATTTTAATGTTCTTCTTGAGCATTATGGAATAGGATATGTTAGATATAAGCTTGTAAATGGAGACAAGGAATGCCCTCTGGATACAGTGCCTGAGCTTGCAGGGCTTTCAGATGTAGTATGGAATGACAATTTTATTATGGCAGTTCCTATGATGTTTTATAAATCAGCCAGATATAAAGGAAGAGGCAAGAGCATATTTGATGCCAAAATAGATAATTTTGATGCACTAGATGAGGCTTGGTCACAGTGGATGGATGCCTTAAGGAAAAACAGAACAAAGGAATACATTCCAGAAAATATGCTCCCAAGAAATCCGTACACAGGAAAGGTTTTAAAGCCCAATGCCTTTGATAATGCTTATATAAGTACAGAGGCAAGTATGAAAGAGGGACAAACTAATAAAATAGACCTAGTACAGGGGAATATTCCCCACGAAAGCTACCTTGCAACATATATAACAGCATTAGATCTCTGTTTACAAGGTATTATGAGTCCATCAACGCTGGGTATAGATGTTAAGAAGCTGGATAATGCGGAAGCACAGAGAGAAAAGGAAAAAGCAACATTATATAGCAGAAATAACATTGTAGGACAGTTGCAGAAGGTGCTTCCAAAGCTTGTAGATATAGTATTTAAGGCTATGGATACATTTCATAAGACACCAATTAAGGATATAGATATTGATGTGACATTTGGCGAGTATGCGAATCCTAGTTTTGAGAGCCAGGTTGAGACAGTCAGCAAGGCTAAGCAGGGCGGTATTATGAGCATAGAGGCATCTGTTGATGAGCTGTATGGAGATACCAAGGATGATGAATGGAAGCAGGAAGAGATTGCAAGGCTTAAGGCTGAACAGGGTATATCTGATATGGAAGAGCCGGCACTTAATATGCAGGCAGATGACTTCACAGTTGATGGCGCTGATAACAGTTTCACAGGTTTTGATAACAAGTGAGGTAACTTATGGCACTTAACACAGATTATGACATAGAGAAAGCCTTTAGAGCTATAGAAGATGAGCTGATAGCTTCAATGATACGGAATCTTGACGGCCACAGGGCAGAAGAGACTAAAGAGGGATTTAACTGGACACAATGGCAGGTGGAACAGATAAAGGCGTTGGAGAGATATAAGGCTGAAAACAAAAAGAAGTTTAAAAAGTCATTCAGTAATATCAATGATTCGATAGATGCAATGATATACGCTGCCAGGCAGGCAGGCGGTACAGAGCAGGAACAGAAGATATTAAGGGCAATTAAAAAAGGGCTTAAAGCATCCAAAGTGTCACAGGGCACTGAGGGTGCTTTTTTTAAATTAAATACCAGGAAGTTAGATGCACTTATAAAAGCCACAAAGGCGGATTTTACTAGAGCTGAACATTCTATGTTAAGAATGTCGGAGGATAAATACCGGCAGATAATATTCAATGCTCAGGTGTATGCGAATACGGGTGCAGGAACATATGAGAAAGCAGTTGATATGGCTACAAGAGATTTTCTTAAAGCTGGTATTAACTGTATTGAATATGCGAATGGCAGCAGGCATACAGTAAAAGATTATGCCAGAATGGCTATTCAGACAGCCAGCAAGCGTGCATATCTAACTGGAGAGGGAGAAATGAGACAGTCTTGGGGAATTAGTACAGTTATTATGAATAAGCGTGCTAATGCCTGTCCTAAGTGCCTTCCATTTGTTGGAAAGGTGCTGATAGATGATGTGTGGAGTGGAGGTGATGCAAGTGATGGTAATTATCCGTTAATGTCTTCGGCAATAGCAGCGGGTCTTTACCATCCTTGACGACCTAATTGCAAAGACGTACATACAACATATTTCCCTGAGCTGGATGAAGAGCCAGACAGTAAGTTTACCAAGGAAGAGTTAGAAAAGGTCAATGAAGATTACAAGCAGGATCAGAAGCAGCAATATGCAGGCAGGATGGTTGAGAAGTTTGACAGGTTGGCTAAGTACTCATTAGACCCGGATAATCAGAAAATGTATGCGGCTAGAAAGGAACAGTGGGAGCAAAGTATATTATTTAATGGTAGTTCTGAAAAACATATTGAGGAATTACATAAGAATGATATAATGAATTTATCAGATAAAGAATTACAAGCAGTTACACAATATAAGAGCTTTGAAGCATATATTATAAATGATGTTTTAAGAAATGCAAATGATTTATCAAATTTAAAATCAGAACATAAACAACTTGTAAACAATTTAGATGCAGCACTGTCAAAAATATCAAAATTCAATGGGGATTTAATAAGAACTGTTGATTTTTCTGACAGGAAGGATGAGCAAGATAGAATTAAAGAATTTGTAAGTGAATATGTTGAAGGAACAATAATAACAATTAAACAATACTGGAGTACATCAAAGACAGAAGGATATAATGATTTAGCAAAAATAAAAATTTATATACAAAATACAAAAAATGGGCGAGATATAAGTTCTATTGGCTTAAATGAAAATGAAGTCCTTTATGAGCGAAATAGTAAATTTAAAGTTATTTCAAAAATATTAGTCGGGGAGATTTGGCATATTCTTTTAGAGGAGGCGGATTAAATGAAGTTAACAGCAAGAGAATGGCTTTTACTACCAGAAGCAGAGCAAATGCAAAGAGGAAAAGAACTTTCTCCAGAAGAATGTTTTAAACTTAGGATGGAACTTAGTGAAGTTAATTTTACGGAGGAGGAAAAACAAAAATTAACAAAAGAAGAACGTGAGAGATTTATAAATCCACCGAAGAGAACTGATGAGGAAATAGAAAAAAATAATAGAACAACATTTAAAGTTTTACAGAATTGGAAAATTTTACCTAAAGATATAACATTTGAAGAATGGATAAAAGCAGGTAAACCTCTTAATTATTAATATAGGTGTATTTATATATCAAGTGACGCACTTGGTATAAATGAATATAATGTGGGTAAGATAAGTGATTATGCAGAAATTAAGTATTTACGAGAAAGATATGATAAAGTTGAAGCAGAATATATTACGTTAATAAAAAGAAATGGAGGTAAATTATGCCAGTAAAATATCCAGAAGCCACAGCTGGCTCAATGAATATATGAATGTAGATGAACTTATAGAGCACGGCGCCCTCATCTGGGAAGCTCATTGGAATAATGATGGAAAGATATGTGAAGATAAATTTGCTATATCACAGGAAAGCAGTGATTATTATCTTAATGATGGGACAAGGGTAGATTTTGACATTATGCGTGATGACGTCTTTGACAGACTTATAAAAGCAAATGAATATGATCACAGAGATGACATTGATGGCAATGATAATTCAATCTCAGATAATAATGCTGAAACTGATGTAGTTGATACAGAGCAGTTACAGTATCAGATTGGAGATTGCGTTGAGTATAATACAATATATGCTTCATCAACATCAGAATCCGGACTTACACCATCAGAGGGATTTAATAGTGGAACAATTACAAGGGTTATTCCTTGGGCGGTCAATCCTTACTTAATAAATAATGGAACAGGTTGGGTCAACGATTGCTGTATTATATCAAGCGACAATTCAAATGATGAAGGCTGCGATAATGCAGATATAAAAGTTGGTGATAAAGTAAGAGTTATTCTTAATGTCGATTATGACACTGACCGAGCATTTAACCTTTACTATGATGAATATGATGTTATTCAGATTAATGGTGATCGTGCAGTAATTGGTATTGGTAATACAGTAACAAGTGCAATTAATATCCGTAACATTGAAAGAGTTTAATATTATAATGTGATAAGAATTCTATAAAATAAGGTAGAAACTCCTACTCATCCATTTCTGTTTCTATCAGTTCCCTGCTGGCATATAAAAACACACGCATTATGCGCATAAAATATTGACATTATGCGTATAATGTGTATAATATAATTATAGATAAGATACCAAGGAAGGAGATGAGTTGATGACTGTCAGAGAGCTTGATAAGCTTATAAGAAATGACGGTTGGTATCTCGTTAAGCAAGTTGGTTCGCATATGCAGTATAAGCATCCAACTAAAGCAGGAAAAGTAACGATACCTAACCATAGAGGAGATGTCGATATACGAACGGCTAACTCAGTACTTAAGCAGGCAGGACTTAAATAGTCCTGCACAGCTTATAATAATGGTTAGAGAATATAGATTATAGAAAGAAGGTTGTTAATTATGAAACTAGTATATCCAGCAGTTTTTACACCTTGTATAGAAAAAGAAGGTTACACAGTAGAAGTTCCAGACCTTCCAGGATGTGTTACAGAAGGAAAAGACTTAGTAGATGCTATTGAAATGGGAGTAGATGCGGCTAGTGGTTGGGTACTAGGTGAATTAGAAGAAGGAAATAATATTCCAGCTCCATCATTACGGAAGGAAAATATAAAACTTGAAGACCCAGAAAGCTTTGTAAGTATGCTTGTATTAGATATGGATGCTTATGCTGAAAAGTATGGTGATAAAACAGTAAGAAAAAATATAACCATACCAGCTTGGTTAAACACATATGGAGAAAAGAATAATATTAATTTTTCACGTGTTCTTCAAGATGCACTTTTAAAAAGAGCAAGTAACTAAATATGTGAAAAACAGTGTACAATAATACAAGAATTAGTGTGTAAGTAACAGGTAACTTACAAATAGGGCTTTAACCCTGATAAATAGCGGGTTCACAGTTTCTGTACAGCAGGCTGCTGATGAAGGTAAGTTCTAATAGAAAGCTAGCATTTATGCTGTTTAGAGAGCTTTTAGAGAAATCTAAAGGCTCTCTTTTTGATATTCATTGTGGGATGTGGACATCGATAAATGATTAAATGTCCACATCTTTTTTATTAAATAAATGTCTTGTCTTGCTAATGAAAATGTAGTATATTAACAATAGTTTCTTGAACGACAACTAAATATTTTTGCGTGATAAGCAGCTTATAATGGAATGTGTGCTGCTTTTATCAGATGAATGGAGGAATTGTTATGAAGAGTATATATTTGCTCAAAGAAGATTTTAAGAATTTTCCAATAGGAGAGTTCCCATATGATAAGAATCATTCTGCAATGGGAGAGTATCATTTTGTGCAATATCCAGGGTATTATGGAAAATGGTATGACCCTGTGTGCAATTACAGATATAATGGTCAAGGTGCTTCGTGGGTTATTACGGAGTATTGTGGGAAGCATTATATGGAGCAGATGAGACTTCATAATACAGAGCCACATAGAACTTTTCCGACACTTGAAACAGGGGACAGATTTTGGAAAGATTATGATATAGAGGCAAGTGTCAGAATGTTTAACACTAAATGGGGAAATGCCGGTATTGGTTTCTGTGCACAGAATTCGCTTAATATGCTTGTATTTATGTTTGAAGATAAGCAGGTAAAGCTTGTTTACCGCCATAAAGAAAATGTTGAAGAGCTTGAAAGTAAAGCATTTGATTATAATAGTGACGATACATATACATTAAATGTAAGTGTTAACGGCAGTCATGTTGAGTGCTATGTTAATGGCACTAAATATATAGATATTGATACAGTTTATGCTGTACAGGGAGGAAAGGCAGCAATTACGGCTACTATACCAGCGGCATTTGGCTACATCAATGTCAATGTAGATGAGGATACAGATGCAGGCATTAAAGCCGACAGGGAAGCATATAAGAATAAGTGCAAAGAAGCACAGAGCAGGTATCCTCATATGAAGCTTGTTAAGAAAATAGACCTTAAAGGCTGTGGAACAGGAAGACAGGTACGTTTCGGACATCTGCTTGGTAATGGAGAGTATCAGATGGTGCTTGCCCAGTGTCAGAAAAGAGTCAACAGAGATGCATATGGAACTATAAGCTGTCTTACTGCTATGGATTTGGATGGTAATATATTATGGCAGTATGGTGAACCTACAGATAATATGGAGATAGGAAATATATCTGCTGATATGCCAATGCAGATATATGATATTGATGGTGATGGATACGATGAGGTTATAACTGCCAAGAATTTCGAGGTGCTTATACTTGACGGAAAGACAGGAAATGTTAAGAAAAGAGCAAAGACACCATTATCGACAATGGAAGAAGATGGCACAATTATAGGTGTTCCTGATGGAGAATATGCATTTGACAGAATTAACCCTGATGGAATGAGGATATGCAATTTCAGAGGACTTGACAAGCCAAGGGATATTCTTATTAAGGACAGATATTGCAGGGTATATGCGTTAAATGATGACCTTGAAGTTATGTGGCATTTTCAGAGTGATAAGAATACAGGACATTTTCCATTTGCAATTGACATTAATGGTGATGGCTATGATGAACTGCTGGTTGGATATAATATGCTTGATTGTAATGGAAAGAAAATGTGGACTATGCCGTTTAAGGTAGACCACATTGATGAAATTGTACCAGGAAGATTTGAAACAGGTCCTAATAAAGGGAAAAAATTCTTTGCGTGTGTTGCAGGTACACAAGGTTTTATTCTTTGTGACTTTGAAGGTAATATTTTAAAACAGGACGGAATTGGACACGCACAGAGAGTGAGTCTTGCTAATTACTGTCCGGATAAAGAAGGATATGAGATGGCTGTAGTTAATTTCTGGGGACATCAGGGCATTATATATTTCTACGACAGTGAAGGCAATGATATGTGGGAAATGGAGAATGAGCTTAATGGTAATCTTCTTACACCGGTTAACTGGACAGGTGATGGACAGGATTTCATACTTCTTAATGCAGATGTTAAGAGAGGTGGAATGATAGATGGTAATGGAATACAGGTTGTAAAGTTCCCTGATGACGGACACCCAACTCTTTGCACGGAGGCGGTTAATCTTTTAGGTGATGCAAGAGATGAAATTGTAACGTGGGATTATAATTATATGTATATATACACGCAGGATGATGAGCCGATGGAAAATGCTTACAAGCCATATAAGTATCCGGACTACAATGCTTCCAATTACAGAGGTGAGTATTCATATAGGAAAATATTCTGGTAAAAAGATGATAAATAAACAAGATATCATATATTGATTATAATAGCTGATAGAATATTAATGATGTAAGGGTTAAAAGAAATTTTAACACTTATTGCGGTGTTCGGATTGCTGCATTGCTATGTAATCCGAACAATCCGCTAATACCCCAGACTTCAATAAAAACATATTCTGCGACTTTTTATTCCGGAATATTGCATATATTTAATAATATGTTATAATACTAAAAGAATATATGATTATTTAATATTGGGGAGGTTGATATAAGTGCTTGCAACAAAGATTGTGAGTGAGGATGGTATAAGTTATAATCTTACACCACTGGGATATGTAGTGCTGATAGCAGTAGTTATTGTTGTGCTGGCTGTTGGTTTTATAGTAAAGGATAAGAAGACACACAGCGTAAAGAGGCTTGTGACATCAGCTATGGCTATTGCGCTCGCTACACTAACTTCGTTTATTACTATATTTAAGATGCCTATGGGAGGTTCAGTAACACTTTTTAGTATGCTGTTTATCGTGCTTATAGGATACTGGTATGGAATAAGTGCAGGTATGACAGCTTCAATAGCGTATGGAGTATTACAGCTTATTGTTAATCCATATATTATCAGTCTGCCACAGATGTTTCTTGACTATATCTTTGCATTTGGTGCATTAGGATTATCAGGAATATTTGCTAATTCCAAGAATGGGTTGGTTAAAGGCTATATAGCAGGAATTGCTGGAAGATTCTTCTTCTCATTCTTATCAGGCTGGATATTCTTTGCGGTGTATACACCGGAATTCTTTAATAGTGCTGTATTATATTCGTTAGCATATAATGCGGCATACATAGGTGCAGAAGGAATTATTACAATAATTGTAATTATGCTTCCACCGGTAAAGAAAGCTATTTTATATGTTAAACAGACAAGCAATGAATAGCCTTTTTATAGTAATGGTATGTTTATATTAAGGAGATGTTGTAATCATGAATAATGAACTTACTCCAAGTGACATCAAGAAAATGGAAGATGAGATCGAATACAGGGTTCACATTGTGAGGAAAAAAGCTCTTGATGATGTTAAAGAAGCAAGGGCACAGGGCGATTTGAGTGAGAATTTTGAGTATTATGCCGCCAAGAAGTTCAAAAATCAGAATGAGAGCAGAATAAGATATCTTCAGCGAATGATTAAGACAGCAACGGTAATATCAGAAGAGTCGGCAGATGATGAGGCTGGTGTTAATAATACAGTTGAAGTTAAATATGAGGACGATGGTTCTACAGAGAAGATTAAGCTTGTGACAACGGTAAGAGGTGACTCTCTTGAAGGACTTATAAGTATTGAATCGCCTCTTGGCAAGGCAATACTTGGACACAAGGCTGGAGATAGGGTAGAAGTGGTCGTCAACAGTAATATAAGCTATTGGATTGAGATTTTATCTATTGAGAACACAGATGATTCAGGGGATAAGATTATGAGCTTCTAAGAAAGGTGGATAATCATTAGCAGAACAGATATACATTTAAGTGAAGCACAGAATAGAGCAATACATTTTAAAGATGGACCTGCACTTGTTATTGCAGGTCCGGGTTCGGGAAAGACCACAGTTATAGTTAACAGAGTATATAACCTTATTATTAAGCATAATATCAAGCCGTCATCAATACTGGTTATAACTTTTACCAAAGCGGCGGCGGTGTCTATGAAAGAAAGGTTTATGTCTTTAGAAGGAAGTCTTAATGTGCCAGTTACATTTGGTACATTTCATGCGGTGTTTTTTACGATATTGCGTCACGCATATAATTATTCAGTTAATTCCATTATTACGAGAGATTTACAATATAATTTTATCAGGGACAAGCTTATAAGCTTTGAACTTGAATATTCAGATGAAAATGAAACGGTAAACAGCATTTTATCGCAGATAAGCAAGGTAAAGAATGATTGTCTTAATATAGATGATTATATCAGTACAGCCTGTCCCTACGAAACATTCAGGATAATATATAAAGAATATGGGAAAATGCTTATATCAAGAAGGCTTATAGATTATGATGATATGGTAGTTCTGTGCAATGAGCTTCTTACACAGAGGGCTGATTATAAAGCTGCGTGGCAGGATAAATACAAGTATATTCTTATTGATGAATTTCAGGATATTAATAAAATGCAGTTTGACACAATTAAATTGATTGCAGGGGATAGTGCGAATATATTTGCTGTTGGAGATGATGATCAGAGTATATATGGATTTAGAGGCTCTAAGCCTGATATTATGCTTGCATTTAAAGATTATTATAGTAATGCAAAAATAATAAATCTGAATGTCAATTACAGGTGTACTGATAATATTGTTAAAGCAGCACGAAGTCTTATTGGTAATAATTCTCTACGATATTACAAAAATATCAAATCAGCAGGTATGGTAGGAGAATGTATACAGGTACAGGGAGCAAAAGATATACATAGTCTTAAGAAAATGCTTTCGGATAATATAAAGAAGTTGATAGAAGATGGCATTGAACCATCAGATATTGCTGTTATATCAAGAACCAACAGTATTAATGGTATATATTATTCCAGACTTATTGATGATGGAATTCCCTGCATTTCGGTGATGAAACAGGAGAATATATATGATTACTGGGCTGTTAAGGATATGCTTGCATATATTAAGGTGTCAAAGGGAAAATGTAAAAGAGAGGATATCTTAAGGATTGTCAATAAACCATTAAGATATATAAAAAGGACATTTATAAAAGAACCTTTTAGTTATGAACAGCTAAGAGCGTCTTATGAGAATAATGCTGAAATGATAAATATAATCAATGATTGGCAGTTTGATATGAATATAATTAAAAATATGTCGCCATATGCGGCGGTTAATTATATAATTAAAGGTATTGGTTATGAAGAATATTATAAGGAATATATATTAACGCATAGGATTAACGGGACAGAAGCTTACGATAAGATTGAAGAATTCAAAGAAATGGCAAAGCAGTTTGACACAATAGATAACTGGCTGGAATATATTAATAACAATAATATAAGTATGAATAATTCTAAAAATGCAGCATTAGTTGAGAATATAAAGGCTTCTAAAAATTCTTATCCGCAAGATAACGATAATGCAGTACATTTTCATACAATGCATAGTTGTAAAGGACTTGAGTACAAAGTGGTATTTATTATGGACGTGGTTGAGGGGATAATTCCTTATAATAAAGCTGTGCTTGATTATGAGATAGAAGAGGAGAGAAGGCTTATGTATGTTGCGATGACAAGGGCAAAAGAAAAGTTGTATCTGTTATATGCTAAAAGCAGATATAACAAGGATACAACCATTTCAAGATTTGTTACTGAGATAGATGACCATTATGTTGATTATTCGTTCTCAGAGTCTTCCTGTTCGTAGAGTTCTTCATATTCCATAGCATCAAGTTCTTCGTCAAATGCATCTGATACGATTTCATATTCTTCATCAGAGTCGATATTTTCAAGAACTGGCTCGTTGTTGCTGTCAAGAGAAAATCTGTATAAGTATACTTCACTTTCTTCTTCATCAATATCTGCAATAGGTAAAAGTGCAATATAGTTCTTATCTCCTGCTGGGAAAGTACGGATTATTGCACACTCTAACTCAGTGCCATCATCTAATGATAATGTTACTGTTGAATATTCAGAGTTGTTATTAAAATCTTTATTATCTGACATAAGTGCCTCCATTAAATATAGTCATTAACATACAATAAGAACTTTACCATATAAGTAGTATAAAAAGCAAACATTATAATAGAAAAATTAAGAAGACACACGATAAAAAGTTAAGAAAAATAATAAAAAACTATAAAAAAACATAAAATCAGGGGTTGTCAATTTATAAAAAAAGGTGTATATTACATATAAATTAATATGTTAAGTCAAAGGGGACAATTCAGGCATACAAAGCTCGGGTTGTCTCTTTTTTGATGTTAAGAAAGCAATGCCACAGATTAATGGAGGACAACTATGGACAAAATTGATAAGAAATTAATTACATTACTTCAGAATAATGCGAGAATGCCACTTAAGGCATTGGCTGAAAATGTGTTTTTATCATCACCAGCAGTTTCAGCAAGAATAGAAAGACTTGAGAAAGAAGAAATAATAGAAGGCTATGGGGTTAAGATTAACCAGATTAAATTAGGCTATCATATAACAGCATTTATTAATCTTGAGGTTGCACCTGTACAGAAGCCGGAGTTCTATCCATTTATCAAAACCTGCCCTAATGTAGTTGAATGTAACTGTGTTACAGGTAATTATTCAATGCTTCTTAAGGTTGTATTTCCAAGTACAATGGAGCTTGATACATTTATCGGACAGTTACAGAAGTTCGGAAGGACAAGTACACAGATAGTATTCTCAACTCCTGTTGCACCAAGAGGAATTGATGTTAATCAGGAGCTTCCGGGAGAAGAACCACAGGCATAAGTATAATAAAATTTGGTAAAATTTTATGCAAGAAAGCCGCAGATGTTATTGATACATCTGTGGTTTTTTGGTACTATATTAATATGTGAAATGAGGTAAGGCACAGAATATATAATTAAAGAAAAGGCGGGGTAATTAAATGCAGATAACAGACATATTAGATAATGTTTCAAAGGTTATAGTCGGTAAAGAGGAAGTTACAAAAAAAGTAATTACAAGCATACTTGCAGGTGGACATATTCTTTTGGAAGATGTTCCGGGTATGGGTAAGACAATGCTTGCCAAGACATTAGCAAAAAGTATTGACTGCGATTTTGGAAGAGTGCAGTTCACACCGGATCTGCTTCCATCAGATATAACAGGAATACATATATATAACCAGAAAAGTGAAGATTTTGTATTAAAGAAAGGACCTGTATTTGCAAATATCATTCTTGCTGATGAAATTAACAGGGCTACACCAAGAACACAGTCAGCATTGCTTGAGTGTATGGAAGAACATCAGGTTACTATAGATGGTGATACATTACAGTTAGATGAACCATTTATTGTAATAGCCACAGAGAATCCAATAGAAACAGCAGGAACATATCCGCTTCCAGAAGCACAGCTTGACAGATTTCTTATGAAGCTTGAAATGGGATATCCGGATAAGGAAGAGGAGATTACAATACTTAACCGTTTTCTTAAGGATAATCCAATAGAAGATATTTCTAATGTATGTTCCAAAGAAGATATTAAAGCCATGAAGAATGAGGTTAAGAATATATATATTCATCCTTCGCTTATAGAATATATTGTAAAGCTTGCAGAAGTTACACGTAATATGGGAAGTGTTGCAATAGGAATAAGCCCAAGAGGTTCAATAGCTATGGTTAATGCAGCAAGAGCATATGCTTATGTTAATGGACGTAATTATGTTGTTCCATCAGATATTAAAGAGCTTGCTTTATGTGTATGGGGACACAGACTTGTATTTAATACAGGAATGGTTGCTAAGGAGAACAGGGAACAGACAATAAATGAGGCATTATCACAGGTAGAGGTGCCTACTGAGGAATGGAGCAATAGATGAATATAATATTAATGCTTATAGGTGTGGTTATTGTATATAACATATTGAGGATTACCTACAGGGATAACTGGAGCAGGAATTTATCGGTTGATGTTACATTTTCCAGCAATACAGCTACAAAAGGTGATACTATCAAGATGGTGGAGACAGTAACTAATGCTAAGAGAATGCCACTGCCTTGTGTTAATATTAAATTCAGCATAGACAAGAATCTGGTGTTTGGGCAGGAGGATAATAATTCCAGAATTACAGATAAGACTTACCGCAACGATGTATTTTCACTTCTTTCTAACCAGAGGGTAACACGAAAGATAGATGTATTGTGTGCCAGAAGGGGTGTATATAGATTAGAAGCCATTGAAACTGTATTTGCAGGTGCTTTTATGAACGATATTATGATTAATAATAAAAATGTTAATCATATGATTACAGTATATCCCAAGCCAGAAAATGTTAATAATCTTTTACAGGTCAATAACAGTATTTTAGGTGAGCTTGAAAGAAGAAAATATCTGTTAGAGGATAAGTTCGTATTTGCAGGAATAAGGGATTACCAGTCTTATGACAGCATAAGGGATGTTAATTGGAATGCCAGTGCAAGAACGGGAAAGCTTATGGTTAATCAGTATAATGAAACAGTGAGCCGTAATGTATGTATCCTGCTTAATCTTGAAAGCGAGGGCGTTCTTATGCAGGAAGATGTTATTGAACAGGCAATATCAATAGCGGCAGGTCTGGCCCAGCTTCTTATAGGAAAGGGCATCAATGTATCTGTAACATCTAATGGCTGTGATATTGATACTAAGGAGCAGACAGTGATAGAGGCTGGAAGCGGACTGTCACATTTTGGACGTATCAACACGGCATTTGCAAGAATAGATCTGAAGCTTCCTATGCAGGAATTCAGCATTATTCTTGATAATATGCAGGAATATAATAATAAGAACCAAAGGCAGGATTCGGTGTATGTTCTTATATCAGCTAACAAGCACGGAAAATTAAAGCTTTCAGCAGAAAGACTTATGTCTAAACAACAGAATAAAATATGGATTGTTCCGTGTGTTGTATCAGGCAATGGAAGCCTGTATCTGGAAAAGCTTGATTAGAATGTATAAGCAGTGTGGGAATGGAGAGTAAGATGCAGATAAGACATCTAAGAAATAGTAAAATCATAACGGAAATACTTATATTGTGTGTTGCGTACATATCAATGGCGGCGGGAGTGTATATAGGAATTGCCGGTAATGACACATCTAAGGCATATTATAGCCTTATTGTAATAATTCCAGCTATAGTTACATATTTTTCAAGAAAATATATTAAAAGTTATCCATTATTTATGGTGATTAATCTTGTGTTCGTTGTTATAGCGGCATTGCTTGCGGACACAGATCTGGAGTTTGCAGGTTATGTGATATGCGCAGCGGCAATATCTGGACACTCAATAAGGTTAAAGAATCTATATGTAAACAAGAAGCAATATGAGCGAGTTCAGGAAAATATATATGATGAAACTGGTAAGAGCAAGGATGATATGCTGATTGCTGTTAATGCGAGTGAGAAGCTTCATATAGCATATGGAATATTTATGATAGGCTTTTATATATTAGGAGGTATTGAAGGTAATTCTGTGCTTATGGAAATACAGGCATTTTTATTTGTTATGTTTGTATTATGCCAGTTCGTATATAATCAGGTAAGCAGGCTGTATGAGGTGTTCGTATTTAATGAAGGTAAATCAGAATTCCCGGCCAGAAGAATTATGGGAATTAATGTGCTTATAATGATTGTGTTCGGACTGCTTCTGGTATTTGGCATGCTTATATTCTATCACGGAAGATATGGCAATATATTCTCTATGATTGGAATGGCATTGCTTGCAATTATTAAATGGATATTAAAACTGTTATTAATGCTCCGCGGAGATGATGATACAGTAATGGACGATTATATAGAAGAAACGACAACTTCCCCTGAACCAGTAGAGGATGAGATGGATGTTATGGTTAATAATGCGGCTGGTAATGCTCTTATGGAGGTGGTTGCAATATTCCTTATAATCGGAGTGATTATATTAATAATAGTGACAATAGTCAGATATGCTTCCAGGTTCAGAAAGTCATTAGATAATGATAAAGATGAAGTGGAATATATTAATAATGACGAGGAAAAGGAATATAAAGTAAAGAAAAGTGTTAAGGTTAAGGATACTAAAGATAAAGCCAATATACGGTACAGAAAGCTTTATAAGAAATATGCCAAGTCCAAAAAGGTTGTCACAAAGTCTAAGTTGGCAGGTGCAAAAGTTGATTCGCATATGATGCCGGAAGAGATTACGAGCAAACTGATAACTGATGATGAAGCAAAAGCACGAAGAATAACAGATGACTATGAGAAAGCGAGATATTCTAATGGTGAAGTATCAGAGGAAGATATAAGTTTTCTTAAGAACTTCAAATGATTTTAATACATAGCTCAAATATATAACTGGACTTAATATTGTAATACATAATTTGATTTAATATTGCATTTAATATTGCAATACATAATTGAAAATTCTATTGACATTTTAAATTATATGCGTTATCATTTCAATAATTGATAATAAGTAAATGCAATGAAGAGGAATATTAGATAAGGACCAGCTTCAGAGAACTGTCGGAAGGTGCGAGACAGTGAAAGGAACTTATTGAACTCACCTTGGAGCTGCTACCCGAAATTATATCAGCAGGATATAAGAGTAGACGTAGACGGAAGCCAACCGTTATAGTGGACAGAATATAATGCAATATGCACGTATTCGGTGAGAGCGCAATTATTAATTGCGAATAAGAGTGGTAACGCGTGAGATTATATCTTTCGTCTCTTAGAGGTTAAGGCCTTTGGAGATGAAAGATTTTTTTTGTATAATTTACTTATTATGCTAATATAATTAATATATCAGGAGGATAATGCAATGTTTGATTACAGACAGTATAAGAGAGGTTATTTTATGCCACCGGTTGAGTGTAACGACTGGGTAAAGAAGGAGTATATTGACAAAGCACCAGTATGGTGTTCAGTGGATTTAAGAGATGGTAATCAGGCTTTAGTTGAGCCTATGAGTCTTGATGAAAAGCTTGAATTCTTTAATAAGCTTATTAAGGTTGGATTTAAGGAAATTGAGATTGGTTTCCCGGCAGCATCAGAGACAGAGTATGAGCTTTGCCGTACACTTATTGAGAAGAATATGATTCCTGATGATGTTACAATTCAGGTGCTTACACAGGCAAGACCGCATATTATTAAGAAGACTTTTGAAGCTGTAAAGGGTGCACCAAGAGCGATTGTACATGTATACAATTCGACATCTCTTGCACAAAGAGAGCAGGTATTCAGAAAGTCTAAAGAAGAAATCAAACAGATTGCAATTGAGGGCGCTAAGCTTCTTAAAGAACTTGCAGAAGCAGATGGCGGTAATTTCCTTTTTGAATATAGTCCTGAAAGCTTTACAGGAACAGAGCCAGAATACGCACTTGAAGTGTGTAATGCAGTTATAGATATATGGCAGCCAACACCTGATAAGAAGTGTATAATTAATCTTCCTGCTACAGTAGAGATGTCACTTCCACATGTATTTGCAAGTCAGGTTGAATATATGAGCAAGAATCTTCATAATCGAGAAAATGTAGTTGTATCACTTCATCCACATAATGACAGAGGAACAGGCGTTGCAGATGCAGAGCTTGGTATGCTTGCAGGTGCAGACAGAATAGAAGGTACATTATTTGGCAATGGTGAGAGAACTGGTAATGTGGATATTGTTAATCTTGCTATGAATATGTACGCACAGGGCGTTGACCCGGAATTGGATTTTTCTAATATGCCAGAGCTTGCAGAGATGTTTGAACGTCTTACACAGATGAAGATAGATGACAGACACCCATATTGTGGTAAGCTTGTATTTGCAGCATTCTCTGGTTCACATCAGGATGCCATATCTAAAGGTATGCACTATAGAATTGAACAGGATCCATCTAAGTGGACAGTTCCATATCTTCCAATTAATCCAGAAGATGTTGGACGTACATATGACTCAGACGTAATCAGAATTAACAGCCAGTCAGGTAAGGGCGGAGTTGCTTATGTTCTTGAGCATAATTATGGAATGATTATTCCAAAGGCTATGAGAGAAGACCTTGGTTATGCTGTTAAAGATGTATCGGATGTTAACCATAAGGAACTTGCAGCAGATGAGGTCCTTGAGATATTTGAGAGGCGTTATAAGAAGTTCACACCGGTATTCAAGATTTCAGAAGTCCATTTCAAGCAGATTGATGGTATCCAGACAGAAGTTACAATTGAGGCTGATGGAAAGACAACAGTAGTAGAAGCGGGTGGTAATGGTCGTCTTGATGCTGTAAGTAATGCACTTTCAAAGCATTTTGGAAAGCCTTGTGATGTAATGTGCTATGAGGAACATTCATTAAAGCAGGGTTCTGATTCAAGTGCTATTGCATATGTAGGAATTAAGGGTGATGATGGTAAAGAATACTTTGGCATAGGTATCGACCACGATATCATAAGAGCTTCAATTGATGCGGTAGAATCAGCAATGAACAGAAGTATGGCTGAGTAGAGAATAATATCAGTATAAATATTGTATCTGCGTATATGAACATATTTGCAGAGATATAATTATGTGCTTCCTTTAAACAGACAGGAGATATAGTAATATTTCCTTCTGTTTAGAAAGGAAGCCTTTTTATGTAATGGATAATTTTATCGGAATTTACTATTACATAAAAGGAACTATGTGCTGGTGATATGTACCCATATGAAGCTGTAGTCTGTCGCAAGCGGTCGTGCTCGGTTAGGGAATGTGCTTTGCATATTCTTTTTTAGTTCATATTCTTTTTTAGTAATAACTGGATTTTTGACTTACCAGCTGTTATAATCTTATAGTTAATGAATTAATTCTGAAAGGAATGAATATATGAGTAAGATTATTCTTGCATCTGGTTCACCAAGACGCAAAGAACTGCTGGAACAGATAGGAATAGAATTTGATATAATTACGAGTGATGTTGATGAGACAACTTTAATTACACAGCCAGATGAATATGTGAAATATCTATCAAGGATTAAGGCACAGGCTGTATGGGATATGGTAAAAGATGATGACGATTACAGGAATGAAGATGTTGTAGTTATAGGTGCAGATACAATCGTAAGCCATAAAGGACATATTCTTACAAAGCCTAAGGATACGGGAAATGCTTTTGATATACTTAAGGAACTGGCTGGTGATTGTCATCAGGTGTATACAGGTGTTACACTTATCAAGAATAATAATGTTGTAAGTAACTTTGCAGAAAAGACAGATGTATACTGTAATGATATTAGTGATAATGAGATAAGAGAATATATAAGTACAGGTGAGCCAATGGATAAAGCAGGGGCTTACGGAATTCAGGGGAGATTTGCAGCATTTATTGGAAAGATAGACGGTGACTATAATAATGTTGTCGGACTTCCGGTTGCAAGGGTATATCAGGAGTTAAAGTTATGGTTAAATTAATTGCAAGTGATCTTGATGGTACAATACTAAGAAAAGGTGCCCAGAGTGTAGAACCATCTACAATTAAAGCGATTGAACAGCTTGTTAATAAAGGAATGTACTTTGCACCTGCCAGCGGAAGACAGATAGTAAGCCTGAAAAGGCTTTTTGAGCCTGTAAGCGATAAGCTTGTATACATTGCTGAGAATGGAGCATTATGTGAATATAAGGGTGAGGTTATTGCCAAGACACCAATGGATAGAAAGCTTGCTCTTGAGATAATAGAAGATGTATATGAACAGCCTGATTGCGAGGTGCTTATATCAGGCCAGCATACAGCATATATCAAGCCTAAGACAGAAGAATATCATTATAGAATGACCAAGGTTGTTAATTATAAGACTACGCTTATTGATAAATTCACAGATGTAGATGAAGATATATTAAAGATTGCGGTATGTGATTTAAGCGGAATTGATAATTCCAAGGAACATTTCTTTAGCAAATGGAATGGCAAAGCTTCAATTACAGTTTCAGGAGATTTATATCTTGATTTTATGGAGAGCAGCGTTACCAAAGGAAAAGCAATGCATCAGCTTCAGCAGTACTTTGGATTGTCAGAAGATGAATGTATGGCATTTGGCGACAATTATAATGATATTGATATGCTTAAGTCAGTAAAATATGCGTATGTTATGGATACAGCATGTGAGGATATCAAGAAATATGCATATGACACAACTGAATGGGTTGAAGGCACACTAAGAAAAGAGTTTAATATATAAGATAATGTTTGTAGAAATGAGGAGTATTATTATGGAAAAACATATGAAAGAATGTGCAAAGGTATTTTTAAGAGATCAGAAGAAGCTTTTTGATGAGCCGGTTGTATATGATTTAGAGGAGGCAGAAGATTTTCTTGAGGAATGCTTTGCACAGTATTGCAGTAATATTAAAGAATTAAGACAGATTATGGACGATGAGGGAATGGATGTATCAGAACTTTCTGATGCAGAGCTTGAGGAACAGCTTGAAGTGTTCAAGCTTGATAATAACGGCGGATATTTCTTCGTAGAGGCATAGTTGGGCTGATATGAGAATAACAATATGCTGTGTAGGCAAAGTAAAGGAAAAGTTCTATTGTCAGGCAATAGATGAGTACAGTAAAAGGTTGTCAAGATACTGCAAGCTTGAGGTAAAAGAGGTGGCAGATGAGAAGACACCTGATAATGCAAGTGATACTGTTAATGATATAATAAAGGCTAAAGAGGGAGAAAGACTTCTTTCGTGCATAAAAGATGAAGCATATGTGATAGCTCTGGCAATTGATGGTAAAATGCTTGATTCTGTACAGTTATCACAGAAAATAGATAATCTTGGAATATCAGGAAAGAGTGATATTGTCTTTGTTATAGGAGGTTCATTAGGGCTTGATAAAAGGGTTCTTGACAGGGCTGATTTCAAGCTTAGTTTTTCGCCTATGACATTTCCACATCAGCTTATGAGAGTAATTCTTCTTGAACAGATATATAGAAGCTACAGAATTATGAAGAATGAACCTTATCACAAATAACCAGAATGGAGAAGTTATGAAAAGAAATAAGAAAAGATTAATAACAGCACTTATCATTATTGTAGCTGTGGCTGCGGTATTAGTATTTATGAAGTTCTTTAATGGTAATTTATTATATATTTCAACTGGTATGGGAAAATCTGTTGTTATGAAGGTTGATGGACAGAAGACTTATACATTTGAGGCAGAAGTATTAATGTCAGATGCTAAGAAACAATATGAAGATATGTTTGGAAGCAGTATATGGACAGAAGATATTGACGGACAGCCGTTTGAGGAATATATAAAAGAACAGATAAGAGTAAAGCTTATAAGAGTAAGATGTATGAATTCTATGGCTAAAGAAAGAGGAGTAGTTCTTGGAAGAGAAGAAAAGAATGAAACAGCTAAGGCAGCAGAACAGTATTTTGATGGTCTTACAGAAGAACAGAAGAGCCAGTATGATATCACAGAGGATAAGGTTAATCAGATGTTTACTGAATTTGCAATCGCTTCAAAGCTTTACAATGATGTAACTTCACTTATGGATATTGAAGTGAGTTCAGATGATGCAAGAGTAATAAATATACAATATATTGTAACAGACTCAAAGGAAGAAATTGACAAAGCTTATGCAGAATTAAATGAGGGCAATTCATTCTTTGCAATTGCCAAGAAATATAATGCTGACGGCGAATATGAATATGAACTTAGAAGAGGCGAGATGGCTAAAGCATTTGAAGATACAGCTTATTCACTTTCAACAGGCCAGACAAGCGGAATCGTAGAAGCTGACGGAAGATTTTATATAATAAGATGTACGTCAGATAATGATAAAGCGAAGACAGAGGTTAATAAGTCATCAATTCTTGAAAAGAAGAAGTTAGAGGCATTTAATGATAAATTTGAACAATATGAGTCTTCAAAGTATGTTGAAATTAACAAAGATGAATGGAATAAGTTAAAAGTTTCTTCTGCACCATCTTTTAATGTAAGATTTGAGGATTTATTTAATTCAATAACAATTAATTAGAGTAGTACAGGAGTGTAGAATATAATGGCAGCAAAATATGATGCAAATAGTATATCAATTCTTGAAGGTCTTGAAGCTGTAAGAAAAAGACCAGGAATGTATATAGGAAGTGTTGGAACTAAAGGACTTAACCACCTTATATATGAGATAGCTGATAATGCAGTTGATGAACACCTTGCGGGTTACTGTAGCGAGATTACAGTAACCCTTAATAATGATGGAACTGCTACTATTATAGATAATGGACGAGGTATTCCTATAGGAATTCATCCAAAGGCAGGCATACCTGCAGTTGAGGTAGTATTTACAGTGCTTCACGCAGGTGGTAAGTTCGGTGATGGCGGGTATAAGATATCAGGCGGACTTCATGGTGTAGGTGCGTCAGTAGTTAATGCACTCTCAGTTTGGCTTGAAGTAGAGATAAAGGTTGATGGTGGTGTATACAGGCAGCGTTATGAAAGAGGAAAGGCAGTAGCACCACTTGAAAAAGTGGGAACATGCAGAAAGAATGATACAGGAACTAAAGTAACATTTCTTCCTGATGGTGAGATATTTGAAAAGACAAGATTTAAGTCAGATGCAATAAAGAGCAGAATGCACGAGACAACTTATCTTAATCCGGGACTTACAATACATTTTGAGGATAAGAGAAGTGGAAGCGAGGAAAAGATTACATATTCAGAACCAGATGGTATCAAGGCATATGTAAAGGAACTTAACAATGGCAAGGAAGCTGTGACGGATATTATCTATTTTAAGAAGAGTGAAGACGGCATAGAGGTAGAGTGTGCTTTCCAGTATGTTAATGAGTTTGAGGAAAATATTCTTGGTTTTTGTAATAACATATACACTCAGGAGGGGGGAACTCATATTACAGGATTTAAGTCTAAGTTCACTATGATTATTAATCAGTATGCAAGGGAGTTAGGTGTTCTTAAAGAAAAGGATAATAACTTTACCGGTCTTGATGTAAGAAATGGTATGACAGCAATTGTGGCTATCAAGCACCCTGCACCAAGATTTGAAGGCCAGACTAAGACTAAGCTTGATAATCCGGATGCGGGAACAGTTGTAAGTGCGGTTACAAGTGATGAGGTACAGTTATATTTTGATAGAAATCTTGAACAGTTAAAGTCAGTAATAGCCTGTGCCGAAAAGTCTGCAAAGATAAGAAAGGCAGAGGAGAGAACGAAGACTAATCTTTTATCTAAGTCTAAGTTCTCAATAGATTCCAATGGTAAGCTTGCTAACTGTGAGAGCAAGAAGTCAGAGGAATGTGAGGTGTTTATAGTCGAGGGAGATTCTGCGGGTGGTTCAGCCAAGACAGCAAGAAACAGACGTACTCAGGCTATACTTCCAATAAGAGGTAAGATACTTAATGTAGAGAAGGCTTCTATTGATAAGGTGCTTGCTAATGCCGAGATTAAGACTATGATTAACTCATTTGGCTGTGGCTTCCTTGAAGGTTACGGCAATGATTTTGATATAAGCAAGTTAAGATACGATAAGATTATCATTATGACAGATGCCGATGTTGATGGTGCACATATTGATACACTTCTGCTTACATTTTTCTATAGATTTATGCCTGAACTTATTAATCAGGGACATGTGTATATAGCTACACCACCGCTTTACAGGGCTGAACTTAAGAAAGTACCTAAGGCAGACAAAGCTTCTAAGAAGGCAGAAGGAACTAAGACGAAGGTAGATAAGAGCAGGACAGTACAGTATCTTTATGATGATAAAGCACTGGAAAGGTATAAAGAGCTTCACGCAAGTGGAACATTTACTCTGCAAAGATATAAGGGGCTTGGCGAGATGGACCCTGAACAGTTATGGGAAACTACACTTAATCCAGAGACAAGAATATTAAAGCAGGTAGAGATAGAGGATGCAAGAATGGCAACAGAGGTTACTTCTATGCTTATGGGAAGTGATGTGCCACCAAGAAGAGCATTTATACATGCACACGCTAATGAAGCGGAGATTGATGCATAAAAATGATATGATGTTGGGGTCAAAAGCCCCCAACTATGATACCTACGGATTGTTCCGTGCTACGCACTCCCACAATCCTCCCCAATATTCGCATATCGTGGGACTATCATCCCACTTTTATGCTCATATTGGGGCGGGTCCCAAGGTCATTCACCCACATATGAGCAAGCTCATATGGGTTTAGACCTTTTGACCCTGGTATTATGATATATATTAATAAAAGTATTATACGGAGATAATAATGGCAGAGAATATTATTAAAACTGAATATTCTGAGCTGATGCAGAAGTCCTATATAGATTACTCAATGAGTGTTATAACAGCAAGAGCACTTCCGGATGTAAGGGATGGACTTAAGCCAGTACAAAGAAGAGTGCTGTATGCTATGGATCAGCTTGGTTTAAATTATGATAAACCTCATAGAAAGTCAGCGCGTATCGTAGGTGATGCAATGGGTAAATATCATCCACACGGCGACAGTTCTATATATGAAACACTTGTTGTGCTTTCACAGGATTTTAAAAAGGGAATGGCACTTGTTGACGGTCACGGCAATTTTGGTTCTATAGAAGGTGACGGTGCTGCGGCTATGCGATATACAGAAGCCAAGCTTAAGAAGTTCACACAGGATGTATATTTATCAGACTTGGATAAAGATGTAGTTGATTTTGTGCCTAACTTTGATGAAACAGAGAAAGAACCAGCAGTTCTTCCGGTAAGAATACCTAATCTGTTGGTAAATGGTGCTGACGGTATCGCAGTTGGTATGACAACTAATATTCCAACACATAATCTTTCAGAAGTTGTCGATGCAGTATGCGCATATATGGATAATGAAGATATAACTACAACTGAGCTTATGCAGTATATACCCGGACCTGACTTTCCTACAGGTGGACTTGTTATTAATAAGTCAGAGCTTGCAGGCATATATGAGACTGGTACAGGAAAGATAAAGTTAAGAGGAAAGGTTGTATATGAGCCAGCGGCAAGAAAAGGCGAGAAGGACAGGCTTGTAATAACAGAAATTCCTTATACAATGATAGGTGCTAATATTGGAAAGTTCATATCAGATATAGTGGATTTGGTTGAAACCAAGAAGACAACTGATATTGTTGATGTGTCAAATGAGTCATCAAAAGAAGGTATAAGAATAGTTCTTGAATTAAAGAAGAACACAGATATTGAAAATCTTAAGAACCTTTTATATAAGAAGACTAAGCTTGAAGATACATTTGGTGTAAATATGCTTGCTATAGTTGACGGCCGACCGGAAATTCTTGGGTTACGCCAGATAATAAAGCATCATATTGACTTCCAGTATGAGATAAATACAAGAAAATACACAACACTTCTTAATAAGGAGCTTGCCAATAAGGAGATTAAAGAAGGACTTATAAGAGCCTGCGATATAATCGATCTTATAATAGAAATTCTTCGTGGAAGCTCTAATCTTAAAATGGCAAAAGACTGCCTTATTAATGGTAATGTTGATAATATCAAATTCAAGTCAGAAGCTTCTAAGAATCAGGCGGCTAAGCTTGATTTTACAGAAAAGCAGGCTTCAGCCATACTTGAAATGCGCCTGTACAAGCTTATAGGTCTTGAGATACTTGCACTCCAGAAGGAATATGACGAATGTCTTTCAAAGATTGCAAAGTATGAAAAGATACTTGGCAGTAAGAAGGCTATGGCAAAAGTAATAAAGGACGACCTTGTAAGAATTAAGAAGGAATATGGTGTTGAACGAAAGACCGTAATAACTGATGCAAAGGTTGCAGTATTTGTTGAAAAAGAAGTTCCAGCACAGGAAGTTGTATTTATTATGGATAGATTTGGCTATGCAAAGACTATAGATACAGCTTCTTATGAACGTAATAAGGAAGCTATCTACAACGATTTTAAGTATGTATTTACCTGTATGAATACTGATAAAATATGTATATTTACGGATAACGGACAGCTTCACCAGATTAAAGTAAAGGATATTCCTTTCCTCACTAAGTTCAGGGACAAAGGTACTCCAATAGATAATCTTGGAAATTATGACAGCAGCGGTGAGCTTATTATATACCTGTGTGCATATGAAACTATCAAAAATCAGAAGCTGCTCTTTGTTACAAGTCAGGGCATGATGAAGATAGTTGACACGGCAGAATTTGATGTAGCCAAGAGAACGGTAGCTTCGACAAAGCTTCAGGATGATGACAAGATAGTAAGCATTGAAAAGGCTGACGTTCAGGTTGAAACGCTTTCTAAGTTTAATCTTGATGGCAGCAGAAGTGAAGTTGAAGAAATTGTAAGTAATAAAAATGTAATTGTACAGACAGCTAATGGTGTGTTCTTAAAGTTCCCTCTTTCTGAAATACCAGTTAAGAAGAAGAGTGCAGTAGGTGTCAGAGGTATTAAGCTTGGCAAAGACGATTATATAGAAGATATATTCATTATGGATGACGGAATGGAATTCACGATGGAATATAAAGGAAAGAAGATAGACTTTGCTAAGATGAAAATGGCACATAGAGACACAAAAGGCATAAAAGTCAGAGTGTAAATTATAATTTTGCTATTCATCGTATATAAATAACATTTCAACGCTATATAAGCGTAATAAAATCAGGACAATACAGCGTGGCGTATTCTGCTGCATTGTCCTGATTTTTATTTTTGAATAGAGCTATTTTATAGTTGATAAGAAATATTCGTGTATGCGTGTGTCACCTGTTAATTCAGGGTGGAAAGAAAGTCCAATCTGATTATTGTATTTAGCGGCAACGATATGATTATCAACACTTGCAAGCACTTCAACACCATCGCTGACATTTTCGATATAAGGTGCTCTTATAAATGTCATAGGATAATTGCCGATATGCTTAATATCAGCGTTAGTTACAAAGCTTGAAAGCTGTCTTCCGTAAGCGTTACGTTTAATGGTGACAGGAAGCGTTCCTATATGGACTGTGTCATCGTCTGCTATATGTTCAGAGAGAAGTATAAGTCCAGCACAGGTTGCAAGTGTTGGAAGACCATTACTAATCATATTCTTAATGTCCTTCATCATATCAAGCTTGTTAAGTAACTGTCCCTGAACAGTACTTTCACCGCCAGGCAGTATCAGACCGTCTAATCCCTCTAAATCATCCCGTTGTCTTATTTCTATTGCTGTATGTCCGATTTCTTCAATCATATGCTCGTGTTCAATAAAAGCACCTTGGACAGCAAGTACACCTATCTTCATAGTAAGCCTCATTTCTATGTGCGATTATATTATTAACGTCCACGTTCTTCCATAATTATCTGTATTTCACTAGGATTGATACCTACCATAGCTTCGCCAAGGTCTTCTGATAACTTGGCAATAAGTGCTGCATCCTGATAGTTAGTAACAGCCTGAACGATAGCAGAAGCACGTTTTGCAGGATTGCCAGACTTGAATATACCAGAACCTACGAACACACCCTCAGCACCAAGCTGCATCATAAGAGCAGCATCAGCAGGGGTTGCAACACCACCAGCGGCAAAGTTAACAACAGGAAGCTTTCCATTATCGTGCACATAAAGTACAAGGTCGTAAGGAACCTGTAACTGCTTAGCTTCCTCAAAGAGTTCATCTTTCTGCATAGATGTAATCTTGCGGATTTCAGAATTCATTTTTCTCATATGGCGTACAGCCTGAACAACATCACCAGTACCAGGTTCACCCTTAGTTCTAATCATAGAAGCCCCTTCGTTAATTCTTCTTAAAGCTTCGCCTAAGTCCCTTGCACCGCATACAAATGGTACATTGAACTGTGTCTTATCAATATGATAAATGTCATCAGCAGGAGAAAGTACTTCTGATTCATCAATATAATCAATCTCAATAGCCTGTAAAATCTGGGCTTCAACAAAATGACCGATACGGCACTTAGCCATAACAGGGATACTTACAGCTTCCTGAATTCCTTTAATCATCTTAGGGTCACTCATACGTGATACACCGCCAGCGGCTCTGATGTCAGCAGGTATTCTTTCAAGTGCCATAACAGCACAGGCACCAGCCGCCTCAGCAATCTTAGCCTGTTCAGGAGTTGTTACGTCCATAATAACTCCGCCCTTTAACATCTGTGCAAGTCCTTTGTTTAATTCATACTGAGAAGTAGTTGTCATAATTATTAACCTCATTTCTTTATATTTAAATGCTTTTTGTTAAATTGTTAAAATGCTCTGCCAGAACTACAAATATATTACATAGCAGTAACTTAATTAACTTGCGACTATAATAAGACTTATCTGATTATATTAAAATGTTCAATGTAAAGAAGTTTGATAATGTCAGGTGGTATTAAACTGACATTTAATTATAAGGAAGAAGATGAATGTGTAATAAGGTCAGATGTAATTATTGAATAAAAATATATAATTTTATATTTGACAATACAACATTTATGTTGTGCTCTAATAAAGTAAGAGGAAAATATTACGCAAAAATAATTAGCTGCATTGACAGGAAACAAACAGCAGGATATTTCCAGAATTGAGAAAAAGAAAAGTAATCCAACAATACGCACATTTAGTCATATACTTGAGGCTTTAGGTTATAAATTACAAATTGTAAAAAAGAAATCAATATAATATAATAATATATAAAGTTAAGATAGTATCTAATAAAGGAGGAGTATATGTATACATACAAAACAGAGATTTTAACGGTTGGCACTAAATGGCTTTCAGATAAGGCAGATGCTAATGATATTGCTATGTTAGACAATCTGATTAATGAGAGAGCAGCTGACGGCTGGGAGTTAGTCACTTATGATTATATGGCAACATCTATGCAGATTAAAGGAGCATTTGTTGTTACATTCAGAAAAGAAAAAGATGATATCTTTACCCAGTCATCAACTAATTTATTTGAAACCTTAGATGTGAGATACAGCATAACAGATAAGAAAGAATTAGAGAATTCTAATGGATTTGGCAATTATAGTATAAGAGCCGAGGAAGACAATTCTTATGTTATAAGTATAGGCGATTGCCGTTTTATTACAATCAGATTTAATATTGAAGAAGCTAAAGGCAGGCTTCACGGCGGCTGTGGTGCAGCAAGTATGCGTGAATATCTGGAGAATGAAGCGATGGCAGAAGAAACAGCTTCTCATCTTTTTGCATATATAGGCAATAATAGGATAGATCTGGAAGAAGATATATATCCAAGTGAATTAACTATCAGGAATACACAGCTGTCAGGTGGCTCTGGTGAAGATGCAGAACTAATATTTGAACTGCATATCGTATTTACAAGACGTGGAATGGATTGGGATAAGACTTTGACATTTACTGTTCCAATGCACGGTGAAGCAAGATATACATTTGATTATCTTACATCAACTTATGATAGTAAAGCTGGTAAGGTTGAGAAGTTTACATTTTAAAAATACCCTGTCATTATTGGTGTATACTAAGAGCTTTTGTATATATCAATAATGACAGGGACTTTTATATTATTATGTTTGTTTATTAATTCTGAACTGTAGTTATTTAGGTTTTATTTTAAATAAGCTTTAAGTGAGTATATTTTATAGTGGTATATTTTATAATTTCTGGTTGTCCTTCATATATTCATCATAAAGTCCGATAACTTTATTCATAACATCAGGGCCAGGTGCTCCGAGAGTAAGACGTTTTTCAACGCAGGTCTTTAAGCTGATAGCTTCGTATACATCTTCTTCAAATACAGGGCTTATCTTCTTGTATTCATCAAGTGAAAGGTCATCAAGTGCAATACCCTTGTCAATACACATAAGAACAAGCTGTCCTACAATACCATGTGCATCCCTGAAAGGAACCCCTTTCTTAACAAGGTAGTCAGCGGCATCAGTAGCATTAGTGAAGCCTTTTTTAGCTGAGTCTTCCATACGTGTATCATTGAATTTCATAGTATCAATCATACCCTTGAATAAGCTTACACAGCCCTTAACAGTATCTATAGCATCAAATGTAAGCTCTTTATCTTCCTGCATATCTTTATTATAGGCAAGAGGAATTCCCTTCATAGTTGTGAGGATACTCATAAGAGCGCCATATACACGTCCAGTCTTACCACGGACAAGCTCAGCTATATCAGGGTTCTTCTTCTGTGGCATAATGCTTGAACCTGTACTGAAAGCATCATCTAATTCGATGAATTTGTATTCGTTAGAATTCCATATACATATTTCTTCAGAAAATCTGCTTAAATGCATCATAATAGTAGAGAGTGCACTTAAGAATTCAATAACATAATCTCTGTCTGATACAGAGTCCATACTATTAAGAGTAGGACCAGCAAATCCAAGAAGCTCGGCTGTCATCTCTCTGTTAAGGGGATATGTAGTTCCTGCAAGAGCACCAGCACCAAGAGGGCAGTAGTTCATTCTGTTATATATATCGTGAAGTCGGCTTCTGTCACGTCTGAACATTTCAAAGTAAGCAGAAAAATGATGAGCAACAGTTACAGGCTGTGCTTTCTGAAGATGAGTAAAGCCTGGCATATAAGTGTCAACATTTTCTTTGATTATTCTTAAGATAACTTCCATAAGTTCTCTTACTTCTTCATCAACATTTTTAACTTCATCGCGTGTATAAAGTCGCATATCAAGTGCAACCTGGTCATTACGGCTTCTGCCTGTGTGAAGCTTCTTTCCTGCATCACCGATACGCTCAATAAGAGTAGCTTCCATAAATGTGTGAATATCTTCATATTCATCAGTGATTTCAAGCTTTCCAGATTCTATGTCAGAAAGAATACCTTTTAAGCCGTCAGTAATCTGCTTTCCTTCATCTTCTGAGATAATACCCTGAGCAGCAAGCATTGTAGCGTGTGCAATGCTTCCCTGAATATCCTGCTTGTAGAACTTCTGGTCAAAGGAGATAGAAGCGTTAAAATTATTAACAAGCTCATTAGTTTCTTTAGTGAAGCGTCCGCCCCAAAGTTTCATATTGTACCTCTTTCCTGCACTTCGTTAGTGCTTATAATTAATTGTTAATAGAATGCCTGATTATTCTTCTGATGAATTAATCTCATCACTGTCAAGATTGTCGAAGTCATCAAGACTATCTAGCATATTTATATCATTATCACCCACGATATTTATATCCATAGCAGATGAAACATCTAAATCTGTGAGAGTATTATCAGCTAAATCATCAGATAATGCGTTGTAAGTATCATCAGCTTCAACAGCTTTATTTGTACTGGCGGTTTTTAATATATTTATTGTTATATTTTTCTTCTTTAATATATAAATACCGATTAATATAATAATACATAATGCTGTAATTAAGCAACCCTTAATAAGGTTCACAGGTGTATATTTTAATGTTATTTCGTGGCTGCCCTCACTTATCTGTACGCTTAAGAGAGCATCATAAAGGGCAGAGGTCTCTACTTTTCTGCCATCAATATATACCTTCCAGCCTTTATCGTAAGGAATGGAGAATATAAGGGTTGCGGCTTTATTAGCTGTTATAGTTCCCTTTATCTTGGTGTCTTTAAATGAAGTGATAGAAAGGGAACTGCCATTTAATATATTGTAAGCTTCTGTAAATCTTGAAGTTTCAAGTGTATACACGCTGGCATTCATTGCTGAATCGCCAGATATGACAACGGTATCTGCTGGAACGGCGTAGCCTAGGTCAATTATGTGATTGCCATTTTTAAGTCCTGAATAAGTATATTCAGAATTGTTAATAGTGGCAGTTACGTTGTCGCAGGTCGTATTTCTTACAACCATATACAGATGTCCTGCTTTTACAGGCTTAACTTCAAAGCTTGAGTCAGTGGCATTCTCATAAGTAAGTGTAAATACATTGGCAATACCTGTAAGTGTCTGTATAAGCGAGTTCTGGTTCTCAATTCCTGTTCCATTGGCTTCTGATGGATTCCATTCGCCTGCATTATTATAGGTTATAAATCCAAGTGGAAGTGTATATTTATTCTCATAGACGAATTCGCCGTCATCTCCAACGTAATACTCGCGAAGAGAACTGCTTGTAAGTATACGGTTGGTAATTGTATATTTAACCGAGAATAAGCTTTCTGTAACAAGTGTAGCACCATTGTAGCCATAGGCATTCATTGAATGTTCAAAGCCAAGCTTTCCGAACAATTCTGACATTCCAGCACTTGAGGTTGATGAAAATGTTGATATTGAGTGGTAATTATGCCAAGCTCCGTCATTTTTTGAACGCGCACCAAACTTCTTATCCATTCGGTAAAATGATGTATCTTCATCTCTTACGGTATGTGTCACAGATTTAATAGCATCATAATCTAAAAGATAAGAGGTTCTGTTAGTAGTTCCAATTCCTGTTGAATCCATATTGATAGTACATTCTATTATACAGACTATAAATGCAAGAAATACTGTTACAGGCAGCTTCCAGTTGGTCTTGTTATAGACAATCATAAGTCCTGCATACACAAGAATAAAAGCACCGCTTAAGTAAATTGCCTTAAAATCATAAGTTTCATCAACTGCAAATACCTGTTCAATAAGCACAAGAAGTCCTAAGCTTATCCATACGGCAATTCCTAACTGTCTGCTTGTCATCCGCTTTATATGGCTTAATGCCTCATAACACATTGTAAGCAGGAAGAAAATGTATATAAATGATTGTCTGCAAGGCAGGCTGTTAGGATAATGAAATCCGTGCCATATAAAATTAGGTATATTAAGGTTAAATGCTGTAAGGAAGACAAGCAGTAATACGGATTTGCCTATCTTTTCGCATAAATTGATGTCTTTGTCCATAACATAGAGAGGATAAAGAAGGAATACAGCAACGCCGCAGTATATGTTAGGGTAGTGTTCAAGTCCAAGGTGGACAGGAACATTTATTAATTGTCTAGTGAGCATATTTAATATGCTGAAATAAAGACTTAATTTCTTAGGAAATGCAATGTCACTTGAAGCTGATAAAGAAAATGTGTAGAACTCAGGCAGTAAAAGGCATGCCGCAAGCCCACCGGCAATCAGTGAGTAAAATGCAAATTTTAGAAATGTCTTAAAATAATTCTTGAAAGTACGTTCTTTTTTGTAGGCAGTTACAAGCACAATAAAATAAAGAACAACTGATAAACATACCATAATTGCAATATAGTAGTTAGTGAATATACATAATCCAAGACTTATGCAGTATAGAAAGCATTTATCTTCATTAACAAGTCTTTCAAGGCCAAGCATAATAAGAGGAACAAGTATAAGACAGTCAAGCCACATAATGTTCCAGCTATAAGCAGCTACATATCCGGAAAATGCGTAGAATAACCCGAATAAAGCTATACATATATTCTTGTTGGAAAAATGCCTGCTTATATAGTGGGTCATAGAAACGCTTGATAAAGATAACTTAAGGATTATGAGAGTATTCATAATCTCAATCATATATTTCTGTGGGAATAATACAATAATCCAGTTAGCAGGGCTTGCCAGATAGTACGCATATAAAGATGTGAAATTAGTTCCCATACCGATATCCCAGCTATAAGTAAGGCTTTCTGCGTTGCGGATTTTATACCATAGCTCAGAGAAAAATGGAGCGTACTGGTGATACATATCAGAACGCAGATAACAGTTATTGCCGAATGGAAATATTTCCCTTGCAAAATACAAGGCTGTAAATATTATAACTGGAATAAAAAATGCAATTATATATACGATATTTCCACACGGAATATTACCTGTCTGTTCGTCAAATAAACTGAATTTGTGTCGATGTTTAGTCTGTTGGTTCAAATTTGCTTCCCCCTATGGATAATAATGTTTACATTTTACCAAAAACGGTATTTTATGTAAATGATATACGGTAATTATAATGATTATTTGTACAGTAATTTATATAGTAATATTTGAGGTTTTGCTTGTAATATGGATATTAATTAGGTACAATAAAAATGTATGCGAAGGGAACTTTATATCTTATAATAATGTATTATAGATATAAGGAGTATACATGGACTTAATTAAATTATATAAAAAGCGTAGATATATTATTAAAACAGCTGTATTAGTATTAATTATTATAATTGCAGGCATATTTTATATAAACCCAACCAAAGAAGATGGCAGTGTTATAATTAATAAAGATAATATTTCAGATAAGGAAAGTGATAGCAAGAGTATTATCGGTGGAGTTACCAGCGGCGGTGCTGCTGATATTAACAATAGTAATGGTATTAATGGTAACGAAGCAGGCAATGACGGACTGGATGAGAATAACAGTAAGATATATGTATATATATGTGGTGCAGTTGTTAATGCAGGAGTTGTCAGTGGTGGTGCAGGTATGAGACTGTATCAGGCGTTGGAACTTTGCGGAGGTCTTATTGATGAGGCAGACGGCACCAGAGTTAATCTTGCAATGCAGTTAAAGGATGGAGATAAAATATATATCCCATATGCTTACGATGATATAAGCCTGACAGATGAAATGAACAACGGCTGTAATCCTAATGCTACGGGAATATCGGGCAGTAATACAGAGAATTCAGACGGTAATAGCGAAAGTTATGGTAGTAACACAGGGGGAGCAGGCAGTAGTAATCTTATTGATATTAATAAAGCTTCCAAGTCTGAACTTATGCAGTTATCCGGCATAGGTGAGGCGAGGGCATTAGATATAATAAGTTATAGGGAAAAGCATGGTGCTTTTAAAAGGATAGAAGATATAAAGAATGTATCAGGAATAAAAGATGCAGCATTTAACAAGATAAAAGATTATATATGTGTTTGAACAAGGAGTAATTATTAAAGATGGCGGGTAAAGTATTAGTTGTTGATGATGAAAAGATGATTGTTAAAGGAATTAAATTCAGCCTTATACAGGACTACAGTGTGGTTGACTGTGCCTATGATGGTGAAGAAGCACTTGATATGGCGAAGAACAATGATTACGATATAATACTTCTGGATATAATGCTTCCTAAGATGAATGGACTTGAGGTATGCCAGCAGATAAGAGAGTTCTCTAATGTTCCTATAATTATGCTTACGGCCAAGGGCGATGATATGGATAAGATTATGGGACTTGAATATGGTGCGGATGATTATATAACAAAGCCATTTAATATTCTTGAAGTTAAAGCAAGAATGAAAGCAATCTTAAGAAGAAATAATAAGCCTGAGAAAGAACAGGCTAAGAGTAATGTATTAAATATCGGGGATATGAGAATTGACTGTGACAGCAGAAGTCTTTTTATCAGAGGCAAAGAGATTTACCTTACAGCTAAGGAATTTGACCTTTTAGAGCTGCTTGCATTTAATCCTAACAGAGTATATAGCAGAGATGTACTTTTAAAGACAGTGTGGGGAGCGGATTACCCGGGTGATGGACGTACAGTAGATGTTCATATAAGAAGATTAAGAGAGAAGATAGAAGATAATTCAAGTGAACCTAAGTATGTTCATACTAAGTGGGGAGTAGGTTATTATTTTAATGTTTAATATAAATAAAGGAACGCGGGGACAATCGGCTAAATCCAGGATGAATCATAAGAAATTAATAACAGATATATTAAGTTTTTTCTTAAGCACAAGATTCAGACTCGTATTTATAATAGCAGTAATGTCTATTATATCGACAATCTCAGCAGTCAAGGCTGTTAAATATTCATATACGACATCACTTGTTGAAGCAAGGAAAGCATACGTTAATAATGAGGCTGTGCTTATTGCGGCTGAATTTACAAAGTACGGAAGCATTGATGAAGCACATAATGATGGGGTGTATGAAAATCTTATGAATTATTCATCACTTAATGCAATAAGAATAAGGCTTGTAGATAAGAAATATAACATAAGCGTGGATACATATGCTGTTGACACTGGAAAGACTATGATTAATTCCAAGGTTATAACTGTGTATGATAGTCCTAAGACAATAACTGATTACAGCAAAAAGACCGGCAATATAGAAGCAGCTTCTCCTGTATACAACAGCGAGGGACAGCTTATAGCTGTTCTAGTAGTTAATCTTGATATATCAGATATAAGCCAGATAGCAGGGAATGCTTTTGACAGGATATGGGTTATTGAATTTGTGATAATTACTATTATTCTTGTTGTTTCGATTATTGTGACATATTTTTATTTTAAGCCGTATAAGAAAGCACTTCATATTGTTGAAGAAGTTGATTTTGGATATATAGACAAGAGAATGGACGTTAAAGGTTCTACAGAACTTAGACAGTTTGCAAAGCATTTTAACAGTATTATGGACAAGAACAGTGAGCTTGATAATTCAAGGTCTGAGTTTGTGTCAAATGTATCACACGAGTTAAAGACACCTATAACTTCAATTAAGGTTCTTGCCGATTCGCTTAATACGCAGGAAGATGTTCCTGTGGAAGTATATAAGGAATTTATGGTTGATATTGTAAGTGAAATTGACAGGGAGAATAAGATTATTGAGGATCTTTTATGTATGGTAAGGCTTGATAGAGCTTCAGCTACCCTTAATATTTCATCAGTTAATCTTAATGAACTGTTAGAGCTTGTGTTAAAGCGGTTAAAGCCACTTGCACAAAAGAAGAATATAGAATTGTTATTTGAGAGTTTCAGACCGGTTGTGGCACAGATTGATGAGGTTAAGATAACACAGGTAATATCTAATCTTGTTGAAAATGCTATCAAATATAATGATATGGACGGCTGGGTGCATGTTTCACTTAATGCAGATCATCAGTTCTTTTTTGTAAGGGTTGAAGATTCTGGAATTGGAATACCTAAAGAGAGCCAGAGCAGGGTTTTTGAGAGATTTTACAGGGTTGACAAGGCAAGGTCAAGGCAGACAGGTGGAACAGGTCTTGGACTTTCTATAGTTAAGAATATTATATTAATGCACCACGGAACAATTAAGCTGTATAGTGAGGAAGGAATGGGAACAACATTTACTTTCAGAATACCGCTTAATTATGTGGAGTCAAATGATGAGGATAAGAATGAGAATTAGACTATTGATTAATAAGCTGGTGGTTATATTATTATGCTGTTGTATGGCTGTAGAGCTGACGGCGTGTTCTTCACAGAACAGGGGCAGGCAGTATACGGTTTATTATACGAACAGTTCAAAGGACAAGCTTATAGAACAGAATTATAATATTGACATTGACACTTCTATAGAAGATACAGCAAGACAGCTTCTTGATAAGATGAATGTTAAGCCCGCTGATAAGAATGAGTATATAATAAAGCCTGATAATGTTACGTTGTTAGATGTTATGCTTGATGGAAAAGCAATTGCACTTAATTATTCATCTTCATATAAGCAGATGAGTACGCAGGTTGAACTGTTATTCAGGGCAGCGGTAGTAAAAATGCTTACGCAGATAGATGATGTATTGTATGTACATTTTTATGTTGATGGCAAGGAAGCTTTGTATGAGGACGGTACAGTTATAGGTGCATTAAAAAAGACAGATTTTACGGAATCAGACAGTGCATTTGGAGAAATGGACTGGCGTAATGTACAGTTGTATTATGCAGATTATACAGGTACAAAGCTTGTTAAAGTCAAGGAAATGCTTGCTTATAATAAGAATATGCCAATAGAAAGAATGATTGTGCAGAGGCTTATAAGCGGACCTACAGCCGCAGGAGCATACACTTCACTGCCAAAGGACGTCAAGCTTCTTGGCGTGTCTGTTGTAGAAAAGGTGTGCTATGTTAATCTTAGCGAGGAGTTCCGTGACGAGCTTGTTAATGTGAGTTCGTATGTTGAGATATATTCAATAGTTAATTCATTATGTGCCCTTGACAGCATAGAGTCTGTTAAAATATTCATTAACGGAGATTATACGAATACGTTCAGGGATAGTATAAGCCTTGACAGGCTGTACAAATTTAATTCGGGTATAGTTGAATAAGCGTTCCGGAAAGGAACAAAAGGTTAGTTATTTGAAAAGACCATTATTAAGTGCGGCTGTAACTCAGCTTATAGCCGCAGTAATATCTACATATTGTTACAGGGAAAAGCTGCATTGGAGTGCAGTGCCTGTAATAGTATTGGTTGGAATTCTGGCATTTGAAGTTTTACGCATATGTGTAAGATTCAATAAGAATTCCTGTCTTTATTATCTTATATTTCTTATATTTCCAGTGACAATAATAAGAACAGGCATAGTAAGTGACAGACTGGGAAAATGTTATGAGGATATAACATTTACAGGCACAATATATAATATGCAGAATAAGGATGGTTATAATGTTTTGTATATTAATAATACGGACATTCATACAGGAATTATTGTATACACAGATGATAATAAATGTAATGCAGGAGACATAGTGCGGGTTACTGGAGATGTTAAGAAATTTGATAAGCCAAGAAATTATGGCAGTTTTGACGCTAATATGTATTATATTTCGCTGGGTTATCCATATAAATGCAATGCAGATAAGGTTGTAGTTACAGAGAGTAACAATAACCGGCTTAGATATATTTTGTATGTAATTAAGCAAAAGATTAAGGGTATATATGCAAAGGTATATAAAGATAAAGCTGGGCTTATGTCATCAATTGTGTTAGGTGATAAATATGAGCTTGATATTAAGACTAAAGAGGAATACCAGAAAAATGGAATTGCACATCTGCTTGCAATAAGCGGTCTGCACATATCTTTAGTTGGTATGGCTGTATATAAGCTAATAAGAAAATATATAGGGATAATGAAAGCTTCTGTAATATCAATCGCGGTTATTATAATGTACCTTATTATGACAGGAGAAACGGTATCTGCCAAAAGGGCGGTATGTATGCTGGTGCTTATTATAATTGCAGATGTATATGGCAGGACATTTGATATTCTTACAGGGTTGTCAGCTGCTTCAATATTAATACTTGGGCGTAATCCATATACGGTCTATAGTATGTCATATATAATGTCATTTCTGGCGATTATAGGTATATCACAGTTATATCCTGTATTAATGCCTGATGAAAAAGCTATAAATAGCAGAATGGACAATACTGGCAAAATAGTAAAAAAGTCGATAGTGTACATTATTAATGCATTGCTATGTAGTATTGCGGTTACATTAGCGACACTTCCAGCAGTGCTTTATAGTTATAATTCGGTATTCATGACAAGTATTTTTATTAACTGCATTGTAATACCACTTATGCCAGTGGTGATGATAACGGGAATTATTACAGCATTTGCTGGTTTTATATCGCTTAAGCTTGCGTATTTTACGGCTGGTGCAGGTAATTATGTTCTTGATTTCTATGACTTTGTGTGCGAACGTAATTCAAGGTTGGGACAGTTCAGAATAATAACAGGACAGCCGCCAGCAGGAATAATTATAGTATATAGTGTGCTAATGATAATATTTATCATTATAAATAAGCCGTCCTTTAAATATAACTTTAACAATTATTACAAGATGCATAGCTTGGTAAATAAAGCAATTAACTGCATTATTGCTGTTATGCTGGTGGTATTGGTTCTTAATATGCACTACAAGCCTTATAACGGGCTGCAGATTAATATGTTAGATGTAGGGCAGGGCGACAGCATATATGTAAGTGCTTCGGGCAGACATAATTTTTTGTTTGATGGTGGAAGTACGGATATTAAAAGTGCAGGACAGTACCGGGTGTATCCTGCATTGCGTGCGATGGGCTGTAAATATATAGACTGCATTTTTATAAGCCATACGGATAATGACCATATAAGTGCAGTTATGGAGCTTATTAAGATGTGTAATGATACATTTTCTATTGGGAGTATTGTTATGCCGGATATTAAAGGCAAAGAGAATATAGAGGCATATATGAAGCTTGTGGATATGGCTGATAAAGCAGGCATAAATGTATGTTATGCCGTAAGAGGATATACATTTACAGTAGGAGAGCTGGATATTAAATGTATACATCCTTGTGCTGGTTACGACTATGAGGATAGTAACGATTATTCTGCTGTTTATTGCATAAGTTATAAAAAATTCTCAATGCTTATGACTGGTGATGCAGAAAGCAGGGCAGAGGACTGCCTTATTAATGATATTAATAAAGAGAGAGCAGCTAATGTAGATATTAAAGATGAGCTTTCTGATATAACAGTTCTAAAGGTGGGACACCACGGCTCTAAATATGCTACAAGTGATAAGCTGCTTAAGACAATTAAGCCGCAGTATGCACTTATATCGTGCGGTATCAATAACAGGTACGGGCATCCCCATAGTGAAACGCTTGAAAGGTTAGAAGACAATAACTGCAAGGTGTATGTTACAAATACATTAGGAGAGATAATAATTAGAACAGACGGATACAAAATGAGCGTTCATCAATATTTACAATAATGCAGTATAAATGGTACAATTATACTTATGAAAACTTTAAATGATAATATTAAAAAAGGTGAATATCAGAAAGTATATCTTATATATGGTGAGGAAGAATATCTTAAAAAGCAGTATAAAGATAGAATGAAACAGGCGATAATAGGTGATGATACTATTAATTACAGTTATTTTGAAGGAGATAATACAAAGCCTGAAGATGTAATTACTATATGTGAGACAATACCATTTTTTAGCGAAAGACGACTTGTTATAGTAAGTGACAGCGGGTATTTTAAGACGGCTAATGATAAAATGGCAGACTATATTAAGGAACTGCCGGATTATCTTATATTAATATTTATAGAAAAAGACGTTGATAAGAGAAATAAAGTATATAAGGCTGTAAGTTCTAATGGATATGTATGTGAAATGCAGTATCAGACACCAGCAACGCTTAAAAGGTGGATAGCAGGAATGATGGCTTCCAATGATTATAAAATAAGTGAGGCAGCATGTGAGCTTCTTCTTGATAAGACTGGTGCAAGTATGGAGCTCATAAGAAATGAGATAGACAAGCTTATAAGCTATTGCAGTGATAAAAAGATGGTTATGCCGCAGGATGTTGAGGCGGTATGTTCAACACAGACTGTAAGCCATATATTCGATATGCTTGAGGCGGTTGCCAATAAGAATAAAGAAAAAGCACTTTCGCTTTATTATGATTTGCTTACATTAAAAGAGCCTCCGATGAGAATACTATATCTTATAGTAAGGCAGTTTAATGGAATATTGCAGGCAAAGGAGCTTGCGGCAAGGGGGCTTTCAAGCAAAGAGATAGCTTCGGCTATAAAGGTTGCACCATTTGTTGCTGGTAAATATCTTTCACAGGCAAAATATTTTACAACAGATACAGTTAAAGATATATTAAATGAATGTGCAGATATAGAAGAACGTGTAAAGCAGGGAAGATTGCAGGATAAGCTCGGAGTAGAGCTTATAATAATTAAATATTCAGCGTAAAATATAATAGGGAATTTCCTATTACATAAAAAAGACTGGTGCGAGGGTATGCACCAGTCTTTTATGTTAAATAAAATAATTAAGCTAAAGTGTTAACAGCCTTAGTAATACGAGATACTTTTCTAGCAGCTGTGTTCTTGTGGAAGATTCCTTTAGAAGCAGCCTTAGATATCTCAGCTATAGCAACAGGAAGAGCAGCTTCAGCAGCAGCCTTGTCACCAGCAGCAACAGCAGCGTCTACCTTCTTGATATAAGTCTTAACCTTAGACTTTATTGCCTTGTTTCTATCAGCTCTTACCTGACTTGTGATTACTCTCTTCTTAGCAGATTTAATGTTAGCCAATCCGTACACCTCCAAATATTAATATAATCTTAGTTATCTGTTTCGCATTAAAGCCGGACACGGACGATCTAATGTAAACATACTCATATATCTTATAGTAGAAAGTCCATAATGTCAACCATTAATTCACAAAAATATTTATTATTAAATAAATATTCCTGCACATTATAAATAATAAGATGTGAAAAATCAATATGATAGAGATTTTTCGTATAAAAATAATGATGCAAGGGTCATAATTCAGGGACAAAATACCTTTTGATTCTTGGTGTCATATAAAGTATGGAATTAAATATGTATACAACATTATATGGGAGTTAAAGATATGCAGAATAATATTAGAACAGACCTTGCAGTAGAATTAAATGAGGAGATTTCAAGAAAAGCCGGCAGGTTAAAAGGCATTATTGTAAATCAGCAGAAAGATAAGGATACAGGGATAGAAGTTACAAGCCTGAAGGTTACTAATAAAGCAGGTGAGAGAATGATTGGAAAGCCAATGGGCACTTATATAACGATAGAGGCAAGAAGGATAAATGAGATGAATGAAGATTATAACAATAATGTCACCCAAATTCTGAAAAATTATATCAGCGAACTTATAGGTGAGCTGTTAAAAAATAAAAAAGTTAAAGATAACGGAAAGAACAGCAGACAAGATAATAAAATACCATTTCCAGGTGGGAAAAATATAAGCTCCAAAAGACACATAAGTCTTTTGGTGGCAGGACTTGGCAACAGGGATATTACATCGGACTCGCTTGGACCACTTGTTGTAAAGAACCTGTATATTAATGGACATATTGATAATGATGATACGGGGCTGTGTGTATGTTCAATAATACCGGGAGTTATGGGGGATACAGGTATGGAAACTGCGGATATAATTAAGGGAATTGCAAAGCAGATAAATCCGTCAGTTATTATTGCAATAGATGCACTTGCAGCAAGAAATATAGAAAGGCTTAATACTACAATACAGCTGTCGGACAGGGGCATTAATCCAGGATCAGGAGTAGGCAATCACAGAGTTGGAATTAATTATGAGAATATAGGAATACCAGTTCTTGCAATTGGAGTTCCAACAGTAATAGATGCTTTGACAATAGTAACAGACCTTGTAAGTCCTCTTATAGGTGATTGCAGTGCTGATGAGATAGCAGCATTTTTTTCAGGGATAGACAATAATATGAAGGATATGTATGTCACACCTAAAGCGATAGATCAGGACATTAAAAATATAAGTGCGATAATATCATCAGCTATAAATAACCTGGAGCAGGCTGGAATATCTGGATAATTACAAGCTTTGAACGGACTGTAAAATTATTAGTTATAAATACAATATTTTGGCTGATGGATATTTTTAAATAAAATAGGTAATATTCTTAATAAGCATTAATACAATTAAATATCAGATATAAATTCGATATAAAAGTACAGTAAAGTTGTATACAAGAATGGAGGATTAGCATGGAGCGTAAGCACAGGCTGTCATCATTATTGTCAATTGTGATTATTGTAATTGTATTGGCACTTATAGGTAAGAATATGAAGGTAACAGCATTTATAGAGGATACATTTATTAGTGGCTGTTTAAGGCTTATGTCACCTGCAATGCTGTTTTATGACAAGCCACAACTGCTGGATAATAATATATGGGCACAGCTGGTTAATAATGTTGTACCTGTCAATGCTGTGATTAATAACCAGAATGATGATTATATAAAGCTTGCAGACAATGATGCAGGTGGTGTTATAAGTATTAATGCTGGAGCAGATAATCTGGTAAATGGTCTTAACAATGGTGAAGATAATAGCGGTACAAAAAATGAGACAGATAATAATGCAGGCAATGCTGGTGATACACAGCCGCAGGAGAGTATAATTGCAGGAAATACCACGCAGAACAGTAATATTAACAACAGCCAGCAATTGAACGAATCGGATATACGGAATATTATTTCAAGAAATACAGTGAGCGGTGCAGTATATGATAAATCGCAGCTTACAGATTATAACTTTGTGAGAAGCCATTTTTATACAGTTACATCAATAACGGATCTGACTGACAGTATACTGCGGCCGGCAGAATTTATAGAGAAAAATCTTGCAATAAGCAAGGATAACAGCAAGCCGCAGATACTCATTTTCCATACTCATTCACAGGAGGGATTTACAGATACAGTAGAGGGAGATGTGTCAACGACAATAATAGGAGTTGGCGATTATCTCACAGAACTGCTTGTCAATAAGTATGGATATAATGTCATACACGATACGAGTGTGTATGATTATGTAGACGGAAAACTTGACAGAAGCAAGGCATATACATATGCAGAAAATGGTATTGAGAAAATACTTGCTGACAACCCTACGATAGAAGTTGTTATTGATCTGCACAGAGATGGTGTTGCAGATACAACACATCTGCTTACTAATATTGACGGAAAAGATATGGCGAGGGTTATGCTTTTTAATGGACTTAGCTATAGTAAGGTAAATGGCGATATTGCATATCTTAATAATCCTTACAGGGACGATAATCTTGCTATGAGCCTGCAAATGCAGTTGTTAGGCGAGGCTTATTATCCGGGATATCTTAGAAATATATATGTTAATGCATACAGGTACTGCCTTCACAAAAGAGGAAGGTCAATGTTAATAGAGGCAGGAGCACAGACTAATACAGTTGGAGAGGTTAAAAATGCTATGGAGCCATTAGCGGATATTCTTAATAAATGTTTATCGGGTGAGAAAATGATTAATTAATTGTACTTGAATTACGGCTGATTTGATTGTATTATAATTACGTCAATCAGTTAAACTGATAAATCGATAAAATAAAGGCTAGGAGATATAAGTATATGAATAGAGTATTAGAAGATATACAGCCAAAGAATGTATTTAGATTTTTCGAGGATATATGTAATATTCCACACGGTTCAGGCAATGTTGAGAAGATAAGCAGATATCTTGTTGATTTTGCCAAGGAAAGAGGACTTGATTACAGACAGGATGAGAATTTCAATGTTGTTATAAGAAAGCCAGCAACTAAGGGAAGCACAGGAGCACCAGTTATTATTCAGGGACATATGGATATGGTTGCTGTTAAGACACCAGACAAAGATAAAGATATGGAAAATGAAGGCCTTGACCTTTTAGTTGATGGTGATTATATAAAGGCAGACAGAACAAGCCTTGGTGGAGATGATGGAATAGCAGTAGCATATGCACTTGCAATTCTTGATGATGACTCAATCAAACATCCGGATATTGAAGCTATATTTACGGTAGATGAAGAAGTAGGTATGCTTGGTGCAGAAGCTATGGATTGTTCAGATATTAAGGGAAGAATAATGCTTAATATTGATTCAGAAGATGAAGGTATCTTCTTATCAAGCTGTGCAGGTGGAGCTGTTATTATATCTAAGTATCCGGCAGTAAATACAGAAGTTACGGGAACAGAAGTCACAATAAATGTATCGGGAGTTACAAGCGGACATTCTGGTGTTGATATTATATACCAGAGAGCTAATGCCAATGTTGTTCTTGGCAGACTTCTTTTTGAATTATCAAAGCAGTACAACTATAATATCAGGACTATCTCAGGTGGTGAGAAAGATAATTCAATTGCCCCACGTTCAGAAGCAGTTATCGTTGTAGAAGATGGTGATACTGCTGGCGTAGTAGAAATGCTTAATAAGTATGCACAGCTTATAATTAATGAATATAGTGTTACAGATAAGGATATGTCTATTAAAGTAAGTCAAGGCAGTGGAGTTTGTGTCCAGGCAATGGATTACAGTTCTACTAATAAGGTTGTACTTGCACTTACACATATTCAGGATGGTGTTGTTAAATTAAGCAACGACATTAAAGGACTTGTACAGACATCAATTAATGCGGGTGTTGTAAGAATGGAAGATGGAAAGGTTGTAATTACGTATCTTCTTAGAAGCTCAGTAGAGAGCGAGAAAGAATACCTTATAGATAAGGTTACAAGTATGGTTGAGCTTCTTGGTGGTGAATATGTTATCACAGGAAAGTATCCAGCCTGGGAATACAGGAAAGAGTCAATGTTAAGAGAAATTATGTCTGATTCTTTCAAAAAATTATACGGAAAAGAACCGGTTATTCAGGCTATACACGCAGGTGTTGAGTGTGGTATGTTTGCAGATAAGCTTGACGGACTTGACTGTGTATCATTCGGACCGGATATTATTGATATTCATACATTTAATGAAAAGCTTAATGTACCATCAGTACAACGTACATGGGAGCTTATATTAGATGTACTTGCTTCATTCTAATTAATAAATACAAAGCAGTAATTGATATGCGTTAAATCAGAAAATGGCTTGCAAAAAGTTCATATTTAGATTATTTAGGCATATTGATTGCTGCTTTTCAATTTGTTTATACAAATGTAACAAAAAACACAGCATTTTTAATAAAATATTGACAGATGTTATATATAATGTTATCTTATATGAGTACATAGCATTTAGCTATAATCTATTAATGATACAATAGATAATTCGTAGTAATACATTTATAGAATACAATCTATTGTTATTGTACCTGAAAAGGTATGTCGTGGGCGTGGGTCTTGCCCGGTTAATTCCCAATTATGTATATATTCACTGCGCAGGAATATAACTATTATTTTACGAAAGGAATATATTAAATGAAAGAAACTAATACTATATCTATGATGAATTTTGAGGATTTTAAGAAAGCTATTATGAAGAAAGCTGAACCTGTAGCAGGAGAAGGTGGGACTGTTGATATAACACACGTTATAAAGAATAATGGTTGTGAATATGACGGGCTTATTATACTTAATAAGGGGAGTGTGATATCGCCAACAATATATTTGAATGATTATTATGAGCAGTATGTTAATGGTAAATCAATAGACAGTATATTTGCTGGAATTAAGGAGTTGTATTATCTGAATAAAGACAGATTATCGGTTGATACGCAGAGTCTTATGAGTTTTGAGGGGATAAAAGATAAAATTGTATACAAGCTTATTAATTACAATGCGAACAGGAAGCTGCTAAGCCTTGTGCCACACAAGAAAATACTTGACCTTGCAATGGTATATTACTGCATATTAGGGGAGATTGAGGATGGCAATGCAACAGCTCTTATATATAACAGCAATATAAAGAACTGGCACATAAAAGAAGATGAGCTGTACAGGACAGCGGTTAGTAATACACCTAAGCTTCTTCCTGTAAAGATATATGAAATGTCAGAACTTATAAAATATGTTGATACAGCAGAGGGAAGATATTCATTGGATGATCCCTGGTGCAGTAATCTTTATGTACTTACTAATAAAAGCCGAATTAATGGTGCGGCGGGCATTATGTATGAGGGAGTATTAAAGAAGCTTGCAGATAAGCTGGAGAGTGATATGTATATATTGCCTTCATCAATCCATGAAGTTATTATTCTTCCAAAGTCAACAATGTTTAATAAAGAGGAACTGATGGCTATGGTAAGAGATGTTAATACAGAGGGAGTTTCAAAAGATGAAGTTCTGTCATATACAGTGTATGAATATGACAGAAATACAGAAGAACTATATTCTTAAATGCACACAATGGGAGTCGAACCCACGACCTTTCGCTCCGGAGGCGAACGCTCTATCCAACTGAGCTATATGTGCTGATAATAATTAATAATACACTATTTTTTATAAACAAGCAAATGTTTTGATTTTGTTGTATGTTTTTGATATTATAATATGAGTGCCTGAAGGATAAAATAATATATTCTTATTGAAAAATACATAAATACATATATGAAAATATGCAATGTATGGCATATTTAAAAATGTATAATGATATGTGGATATATAGAGAATGGAATTATCCTTCTGGCACCATAAAGTTTATGGCTTCTGATATTTAATCAGAAGGCGATAATTTTGAAAGGAGCACATATATAATATATATGCGGATAAATAAATATTTAAGTGCCAAGGGAGTATGTTCAAGGCGTGAGGCTGACAGGCTTTTAGAGGCAGGCAGGATAACAGTTGACGGGGCCGTTGCTGAATGTGGGCAGCAGGTTGATGATAATAATATTATATGTATAGATGGCAGTAAGATTTCTAATGATAAACCAGAAGATATACTTATAGCATTTAATAAGCCTGTTGGCATTGTATGTACAACAACTAACAAGCAGGGAAATAACAATATTGTTGATTATATAGGCTACAGTGAAAGAATATATCCGATAGGAAGGCTTGATAAGGAGTCGGACGGACTTATTCTTCTTACAAATAATGGTGAAATAACTGACAGGATATTACGCTCAGTTAATGGACACGAGAAAGAATACATTGTTAAAGTTAACAAGAATATAACTAAAGATTTTCTTGATAAAATGTCTGCTGGCGTGTATTTAAAAGAATTAAATGTCAAGACTAAACAGTGCAGAATATATAAAGTAAACAGCAATACATTCAGAATTGTACTGACACAGGGGCTTAACAGGCAGATAAGAAGAATGTGTCAGGAGTTGGGATATAAGGTTGAAAAGCTTACAAGAATACGGGTTATGAATATTGAACTGGGTGACCTTGCCTGCGGCGAATACAGAGTAGTAGAGGGTGCAGAGAAAGAAAAGCTTTATAACAGCCTGTAGGGTGTGAGTGCTGCTTTTTTGCTATAGCTGGATAAGAGAAGCTTTGAAATAGGTTTATAGGTATGTATATTTAATTGTTAATCTGGAGGAATATTAAGATATGGAGAAGTTAGATAGAATTAAGGAGCTTGTTGCACTTCTTAATAAGGCAGGAAAAAGCTATTATTCAGAGGGACAGGAAATAATGTCTAATTATGAATATGATGCTTTATATGATGAACTTAAAAAGCTTGAAGAGGAAACTGGCTGTGTGCTTTCGGACAGTCCTACAGTAAATGTTGGATATGAAGTATTAAGTGAGCTTCCAAAGGAACGACACGACTCACCAATGTTAAGCCTTGATAAGACCAAAGACAGGGAAAGCTTAAGGAGCTGGTTAAAAGACCAGAAAGGATTGTTATCGTGGAAGCTTGATGGACTTACTATAGTTCTTACATATGAGAATGGAGAACTGGTAAAGGCGGTAACAAGAGGCAATGGACAGATTGGTGAAATTATTACTAACAATGCAAGAATGTTTAAGAATATACCTGTAACTATAAGTTATAAGGGAAGACTTGTGTTAAGAGGAGAAGCAATTATAACTTATTCTGATTTTAACAGAATTAATGAGGAAATTCCTGAAACAGATGCCAAGTACAAAAATCCAAGAAATCTTTGCAGTGGCTCAGTAAGACAGCTCAATAATAAGATAACAAAAGAGCGTAATGTCAATTTCTTTGCATTTACGCTTGTATCAGCAGATGGAGTAGATTTTAATAATTCAAGAAAATGCCAGTTTGAATGGCTTAAAAGCCAGGGATTTGATGTTGTTGAATATAAGGAAGTTGATAAAGATAATATACTAGATGCAATTGACTGGTTTGAGCATACAATTGTTAATAACGATTTTCCGTCAGATGGACTTGTTATTATATATGATGATATTGCTTATGGTGAATCGCTTGGAAGAACAGCGAAGTTTCCAAGAAATGCTATGGCATTCAAATGGACAGATGAAACCGCAGAAACTACATTAAAAGAGATAGAATGGAGTGCTTCAAGAACGGGACTTATTAATCCTGTGGCAATATTTGAACCGGTTGAACTGGAAGGAACTAAAGTTTCAAGGGCAAGCGTGCATAATATAAGCATAATGGAAAGCCTTAAGCTTGGAATAGGTGACACAATTAAAGTATTTAAGGCCAATATGATTATTCCGCAGATTGCAGAAAATATTACACAGAGCGGAACAGTAAGGATACCAGAAGTCTGTCCGGTATGTGGTGGAAAGACAAGGATAAGCGATGTTAATGATGTAAAATCATTGTATTGTGATAATGAACAGTGTCAGGCTAAGCACATAAAAAGCTTTGCACTTCTGGCATCAAGAGATGCACTTAATATAGACGGTTTATCAGAGGCAACTCTAGAAAAGTTCATTCAGAAAGGTTTTCTTAAGAGGAGAGGGGACATTTTCAGAATATCAAGATATAAAGATGAGATAACATCAATGGAGGGCTTTGGCGAGAAGTCTTATAATAATCTTATTGAAGCACTTGAAAAGGCGAAAGATACAGATTTAGTCAGGGTTATATATGGCCTTGGAATAGATAATGTGGGACTTTCCACAGCAAGATTAATAGTTAATAAGCTTAATAATGACCCTGAGGCGGTTCTTAAAGCAACAGCAGATGAACTTACTGATATAGATGGAATAGGTGAAGTTATAGCAGAGGCATTTGTTGAATATTTTAAAAATGAAGATAAGAAAGATGAGTATCTTGACATATTAAGTGAGGTTAATATTAAAGAGGCTGAAAATGTACAGACAACCGAGGAACTTGCTGGCAAGACATTTGTTATAACAGGAAATGTTAATCATTTTGCTAACCGTAATGAACTTAAGGCACTTATAGAGAGTATGGGAGGCAAGGTGACAGGTTCTGTCACAGGTAACACATCGTATCTTATTAATAATGATAGTACATCGCAGTCAACTAAGAACAAGAAAGCTGCCCAGCTTGGTGTTCCAGTGATTACGGAGGAAGAATTCATCAAGCTTGCAGGAAAAGATGAATTGTTGTAGAATACATCATTAACAGTAAGTTTGACTATATTAAAATGTGATTTACACAGGAATCGAGGTAAATATGCCAATTAAAATACAGAATGATCTTCCAGCTAAGCACGAGTTAGAGGAAGAAAATATATTCGTGATGGACGAAAGCAGGGCACTTTCACAGGATTTCAGAGAATTGCAGATAGCAATTCTTAATCTTATGCCAATAAAGCAGGACACAGAATTGCAGTTATTAAGAGCATTATCTAATACTCCATTACAGATTGATGTGACATTTATACAGACAGAATCACACGTGTCAAAGAATACATCATCATCACATATAAAGAAATTTTATGAAACATTTTCTAATGTAAAAGACAGAAATTTCGATGGACTTATAATAACAGGAGCACCAGTTGAAAAGCTTGCATTTGAAGAAGTGAACTACTGGGATGAGCTTACAACAATAATGGAGTGGTCAAAAGAGCACGTTACATCAACACTCCACATATGCTGGGGTGCACAGGCGGGACTTTACTACCATTATGGAATTAAGAAAGTCCTTCTTGATGAGAAATTATCAGGTGTATACAAGCACCACGTTCTTAACAGAAAAGAGCCTCTTGTAAGGGGATTTGATGATTTCTTTATGGCACCACATTCAAGATATACAGAAGCGTGCAGGAAAGATATATTAAACAACAAACAGCTCAAGGTATTTGCTGATTCAGATGAAGCGGGCATATATATTGCAATAGGACAGGACGGCAAGCATATATTTGTTATGGGTCACCCTGAATATGACAGAATGACACTTGATCAGGAATATAAGAGAGATTTAGACAAGGGGCTTGAGCCACAACTTCCAGTGAACTATTATCCAGATGATGATTGCAACAGAAAGCCAGTGTTATCTTGGAGAAGCCACGCTAATAATCTTTATACTAACTGGCTGAATTATTACGTATATCAGACTACCCCTTATGACCTTAATGATAAGGTTCAGACGTATGGGAATTAGGGCTGGGATTTGTTGTTGTTTGGAAAGTAGGTGATGTTATGCTTGCAACTATGAAAAATGAATATAATAAGTTGTCAGATATTGAAAGATTTATAACAGATGGAAGATTAACAGAGCCTTCAAATGGAAAGCGTTTTGAGTGGCGTGAAATGATTGAAGAAGTTAAAAAACTAGGAAGACCATTGAAAGAGGAAGAAACAAAAAAATTTAGAATTAAGTAGTTGAATATTGCTATTTGGAGAAATAAAATAGTGATAGACATAATTATTTTGAGGTCGGAAATGGTTCCCGACATACTCTTTTGAGTACATGAGATGATGGATACACCGCCCATCCAAAGTAGTTATGTTTTTATTATAAGCACCGACAGAGTAAAATCTTAAGGTGCTTATTTTTTACGCAATTATAATGGCTGGTCTATATCTGATGGTATAAATACTTGACGTACGCAAAAACGTACGTTATAATAATTTTGACATAAAAATTTCTACATTCAAGATAATATTTAGCATATAATTAAAGAAGAACAGATGCAAAATATAATATAATTTATAAGAGATAAGATAGAAACATATAGAGTGTAAGAGAGAAAAACATAATAGAGTGTAAGAGAGATTTAATGAGAGAATAGTAATAAAAAATAATTACATTTAGTACAAAATAGAACAATATATTTGATTAAAGGAAAAAGTAAGGAGATTTTATTATGTCAGCAATTAATATAACAAACGCAAGAAAGGAACTCTATAATTTGGTGGAGGACGTTAATCTCTATAGTGAACCAACTTTAATTGTAAGTAAGAAAGGTAATGCGGTTCTGATATCGGAAAGTGATTGGAATGCAATTCAGGAGACGATTTATCTTAATTCCATTCCAGGTATTGTTGAGTCCATAAAAGAAGGAATGGATACGGCAATAGAGGATTGCGTGCCCGAAGAAGATGTAGAGTGGTAAAAATATGTACCGAATAGTTTACACTAAACAGGCAGTAAAAGACATTAAGAATTTGAAAAGTGTACATCTTGATGAAAAAGCAAAAAAACTAATAGAAGTTATTAAAGAGAATCCATTTCAAAATCCACCTCCATATGAGGAATTACTTGGTAATTTACAAGGTGTATATTCAAGAAGAATAAATATTCAGCATAGATTGGTATATCAAGTGTATAATGAGCCGATTATAGCTGGTGAAATTGAGTATAATGGAACGATAAAGATTATCAGAATGTGGACACATTATGATAAAGTAAGGTAAAAATAATCAATAGAATTAAGGTGACCCAATATGATAAACGAAAAAGAAATAATGCCCTTTAATTTCTTCAAATATGGTGGCATATACACCGGTGGGCATAATGGTATGAGATATAAGATTGAGCGTACAGGCGAAAAGCCAGATTATGTACTTAATGTACTAATCTGGCAGGGTCCATATGCCTCAACGGCGATGAAGGAAGAAGATATTACAGCTAAGAAATTTGAATATTCAGAAGAAGGCAGGAGCAGTGCAATTCAGTGGATACAAGATATGTATGATACTAATATTGACCGCTGGGAAAATGCACCATCAATTAATCAGGTAAAGTCAACCTTGGAATAGATTATTATATAGATTAAGCAGGATAATAGTATATTTGCACACAAAGAAAATATACTGTTAAGGGTCAGTGGAGTTACACAAGATAACAGGCTTGTTATTAATCTAAGTGCTATATTAGATGATGTAACTGCAATAATACTTAAGCTTAATGGAGTAATTATATTATTTATGATATCTGGCTTAAAATGATACATTTTGTAAAGCTTGATATAATGCAGGGTGCACACTAATATATTGCTGATTATAAGTCCGTAGATATATCCGGATATGCCAATTCCGGGAACGAGCAGTATTAATGAGGCTATTCTTATAGCAAGACCAGTTATGCTGTATGCACAGGTTCTTGCAGTCATATTAAGGCCGTTTAATATGCTTGCAAGGCTTGTTTTGACATATAGAAATGGACATATACAGGCAAGCATAATGGTATAATTGTATACACTGGGTTCGTGAAACAGTGTTGCTCCAAGTCTGCCAATGTATAATATAAATAGCACACAGCTCATTATACCAAGGTGCATACATATATTCACGGACTGGTGAAGAGTTGTGATTACACTGGAACTACGTTGTACAGAGTTGTCTTCTGACACTTTAGGAAGAAGCATAACAGACATTGAGTTGGTTATGGCAGACGGAAAGAGGAGCAGTGGAAGTGTCATTCCAGATATAATTCCATAAGTGCTGACAGCATTTTCTTTTGACAAGCCATATATAATAAGCTGGGCTGGGATTAATATTGCCTCAGCACTTTCAAACAGGTGCAAAAGGAGGCTGTTTAAGTTGAGCGGGAGAGCATATAGTGCAATAACTCTGATGTAAGAGGTTTTGCATGCTGAACAGCTATTGTTATTTCTAATAATTTTATTATTCTTATTATTCTTATTATTTTGTTTGTTGTTTACATAGACACATCCAATGCAGAATATATCTGCACAGACTTCACCTGCGATATTACCATATAAAGCATCAGTTACAGTTAAAGTTTCCAGATTTTCAGAAATCAGGTGATAATAGATTATCACACTGAATATTCGTATTAATTGCTCGATTATCTGTGATATTGCGGGAATAAATGTCTTTTTACAGCCGTAATAATAACCGCATATACAGCTGTGTATTGCGGATAAGGGAATACCAATTGCGATTATCTGGATAAGTGGAGCACAATCGGCGTTAAACATAAGTTTATCGGCTATTTCATATGAAAATGTGGCACATACCGCAGAAAATATACAGGATAACGGAAAACTCATTAAAAGACCACCAAGGAGTACATTGATATTTCCGTGTGTCTGTGCTGTGTATTTGGAAATTGCAGAATTAAAGCCACACATACATACAGAAAATGCAATTCCACATAAGGGAAGAACTAATTGCAGCATTCCCATTCCGTATGAGCCAATGTGTGAATTAAGAAAAATGCGGTAATAAAATCCAAGTATGCGGCATAGAAGTCCAGCGATTGTAAGGATGATAGTTCCTTTGATTACAGGAGTATATAGTAGTTGTCTGCCTGATTTGCTGCTCATAATTAAGAAAAGGCTCCGTTGTCTTTATTAACATAGTATGCAGCTTTTGAATATAATATTAATAAGTAATACAGTGGATTGTGAACTTAAATATTGACTGTATGGAAAGAGGGAAAAGCTGGGAGGAGGCATATGTTATATCTTGATAATGCGGCGACAACGCCTATGAGTTTGCCGGTGTGTAAGGCTATGTGGCAGTATATGATAAATGATTATGGGAATCCATCGTCAATATATGAATGTGGAAGAAATAATAAAAGGGCAGTTGAAGAAGCGAGGGCAAATATAGCCGGACTGATAGGCACAGAGGCTGATAATATATATTTTACATCTGGCGGAACTGAGAGCGATAACTGGGCATTAGAGGCAGCGGTTGCAGGAAAGCACGGTGGAACTATTATAGTAAGTGGAATTGAACACCCTGCAATATTAAATAAATGCAGAGATTTAGAGAAACGTGGGTATAATATAGAATATTTAAGATGCACATCGGATGGCATAATTGATATTGAGGATTTAAGAAGAAAGATAAAAGATGATACTTTGCTTATATCGGTTATGCTTGTTAATAATGAGATAGGAACAATACAGCCATTAATGCAGGTTAGTGCGGTGGCATCAGAATACGGTATTCCTGTTCATACAGATGCGGTTGCGGCATTTGGACATATTGATATTGATGTTCATAAGCTTGGAGTATCTATGCTCAGCGTGAGTGCACATAAAATATGCGGACCTAAAGGTGTTGGATTTTTGTATACAGACAGGGAGCTTGAGCCGTTAATATATGGAGGCGGACAGGAGAAAAATATGCGTTCCGGTACAGAAAATGTTGCTGGAATAATCGGACTTGCAACAGCTGCGGATATTGCTGTTAATACACTGCATTACAGAATGGAAAAAGAGTGGAATATACAAAGATATATGGCAGAGCGGATAGTTAATGAAATCCCGTATACAAGCATTAATGGCAATATGACAGGCAGGGTATCAGGAAATATTAATATCTGTTTTAAAGGTATAAGTGCAGGTGAACTTGTGCTTCTTTTGGATAAACAGGGCATATGCGTATCCTCTGGTTCAGCGTGTCACGGCAATCACGGCGGACCTTCGCACGTATTAAAGGCTATAGGAAAGACTGATGAAGAAAGCCTTGCTTCAATAAGACTTACATTTAATCATACATTAAATCGAAATCAGGCTGATTACTGCATTGATTGTATTAAGAAAAATGTTGCAGCATTACGGGAAATTAAAAATGATTAAAATAAATCTTGAAACTATAAAAAATAATGCACTTTACAAAAAGTGAAAAATATATCAAAAGATTAATATAATATCAGCCCATAAGTATGAAAGTAAAATCCATACTGAGGGGCTGATATATGCTGTAAATTAATGCTGCAGATGCAGTGGCAGATACTTGGTCTTTTCAGATATTAATAAACATATATGGAGCAATCAGTCTACAGAAAAGCTGGTGATGATAACCCTTATGTGCTTATATAGATACGAATTCAGGCTTTCTTTCCTTGAATATGGTATAATAGTTAAATCCTGTATTTTTAAGCATATCAGTGATTATTTCATAGGAATATGCAATATGGCAGGCTTTATGGGCATCAGAACCTGTTGTTATAATCTCGCCGCCAAGTGAGCGGTACATTTTTACTATATCAAGGCAGGGATTAGGATTTTTAAGTCCGTATTTAAGTCCTGCGGTATTGATTTCAATGCCTTTGCCCTTGTCAATAAGAAGTCTTAGGATTGTATCGAAATAATCATAATAATCTTTCCAGTTATAATCATTATCCTGATCAGGAGCATATCTTACAATATAATCAAGATGTCCGTATACATCAAAGTTATCGCAAGTTTTAATGCAGTCGGTTATTGCTTCATAATATCTGCTTATTGCATCTTTTACGGACACGTTATCCCAGAATTCAGGATAATAAGGGTCGTTGCCATATACAAGATGTGATGAACCAATTATAAAATCAAGTCTGCCAGTAGGGTCGTAGTTGTTGATTTTATCTTTAGCAGAAGAAAGAAGTCCCTGTTCGACACCAATTCCAATAAAAATATCATTTTTATAATGCTCTTTTAATTCAAGCAGTTCGTCTGTATATTTGTCATAATCAAGGGCAAATACAACATTTCCGTCCTCTAAAGGGTAATCGTAGTCGTTGTGTTCTGTAAAACATATGCTTTTTAACTGCATATTGATGGCATTTTTGATTATATTCTCAGGAGTTTCGGTTGAATCAGACGAAAAATGCGAGTGAAGATGCCAGTCTGAAAGTTCAGGATAAGTTCTCATATATGTCTTCTCCATTTCATAAGTAAAATTAGATTGTTATTATGTGGGCTGCTAAACAGTCACGATGTATAAGTGAGCAGTAAAGATTATTCTGATACTCACATCATATTTATAATTATTATATTGTTGATTATAGCATTATTAGTTTGAAAATGGTACTAAAGCCCTTGAAAATATTTGAATTGATTGTTATTATGTAAACGTATTTTTACATTCTTTACACAAAATGCACAATTTCTTTACTTTTATTAAGTATAAGATGAATCTTTATTAACAGATAATTAGTATGTGCAGGACAGGAGAAAAAAGTGAATATTGAGTTAGTTGGCAATTTGTTTATGTTTGCAGGCGGCATCGGTATGTTCTTATATGGAATGAACATAATGGCAGATGGTATGCAAAAGTCAGCGGGAAGCAAGATGAAACAGCTCATAGGCTATCTTACAAGGAACAGATTATTAGCTGTTCTTGTTGGAGCATTTATAACAGCCATAATTCAGAGTAGTGGCGCGACAACAGTTATGGTTGTTGGATTTGTTAATGCTGGTCTTATGACACTTGTACAGGCTGTAGGAGTTATAATGGGTGCTAACATTGGTACAACCATAACAGCATGGATTGTATCTTTAGGACAGCTCGGAGATGCTGTCAAAGTGTTAAAGCCATCATTTTATGCACCTCTGCTTGTAGGAATCGGTGCAATTCTTGTATTGTTTAGTAAGAAGCCTAAAAAGAAAATGGCAGGAGAGATAGTTGTAGGTATCGGACTTTTATTCTTAGGACTTGATTTTATGTCAGAGTCGATATCTCCATATACAGATGCACCTATTTTTTCAAAAGCGTTTGAAGTAGTAGGAAGTAATCCATTATTGGGTATTGCAATTGGTATTGTAGTAACAGCAATTCTACAAAGCTCTTCTGCATCAGTAGGTATATTACAGACACTCGCAATTAATGGAGTGGTTACTACCAATGCGGCAGTATTTATTACGTTGGGGCAGAATATAGGTTCGTGTGTAACTGCAATTATATCAAGTGCTGGTACAACAAGGAATGCAAAGAGAGCAGCTTGTATGCATCTTTTATTTAATGTTGCGGGAGCGGTTATATTTGGAACAGGTGCTTTTATATTATTTATGTTTAAACCTGCGTTAGCTGTGCATAATATAACAAGTGTGGAAATATCTATATTCCATACGTTCTTTAACATAATATGTACAACTATAATGATGCCATTTGGAAGTCTGCTTGTTAAACTTTCAGGCATAATTATAAGAGAGAAGACTGAAGATGAAGAAAATGCTTCATTAGAGGCAAGCGACAGTTATGCGGCAGAGTTATCAAGACATTTTGACAGCAGAATATTAGAACAGCCATCAGTAGCTGTTGACAGGGCACTCAGCGAAGTTATCATAATGGGCAATCTGTCACTGGATAATATAAAATATTCGGTAAGTGCTGTTATGAACAATGATCAGGATATGATAGACAAAGTCATAGAAACGGAACACAAGGTTGACCTCTATGAAAAGTATCTTACAGAATATCTCATAAAGGTTAATAATCTTTCCATAACGGAAGAACAACATTTACTTATTAATGATTTATTCCATGCGATTATTGATATTGAGAGAGTGTCAGACCATGCAGAGAATATGTCTGATCTTGCCAAATACAAGATAGATAATGAAATAATATTCTCCCAGCATGGAATGGAAGAACTCAAGAAGTTATCTGAAAAGGTTATTGTCTGTTTCTCAGAGGCAATTAAAGCCAGGGAAAAGTTCAGCAGGGTTGCAGCAGATAATGTATGCCGTATAGAAGACGAGGTTGATGATTTAGAAGAAGAATTAAGAAATAAACATATCGAGAGATTATCTTCTGGATTATGTAAGCCATCTAATGGTGTTGTATTCCTTGATATTTTGTCTAATCTTGAGAGAATGTCAGATCACGCTAATAATCTTGCAGACTGTGTGTTAGCAGAGATAAAAGAGAAAAAATAAGCTGATTAGTGAGTTTCAGAACAGACTAGATATAATAAGATTAATGGAATATGGTAAAAAGTTTAATTTGAATGGCGAAATATACAATAATTTGTAAAAAATAGGAATTAACACTTGATATTTTAAATTGTTTTATGTAGAATACAATGTAGTTGATTTTTTATTAACAATCTTTATATTAGGAGGATTTATTTTTATGTCAGTAAAAGTTGCGATTAATGGTTTTGGACGTATCGGTAGACTTGCATTCAGACAGATGTTCGGTGCAGAAGGATACGAAGTAGTTGCTATCAACGATTTAACAAGCCCTAAGATGTTAGCTCATCTTTTAAAGTATGATTCATCACAGGGAAGATATGTTGATTTCGGTGAGGAAGATCAGGTAACAGCTGATGATGAAGCTGGTACAATTACAGTAAAGGGTAAGACAATTAAGATCTACAAAGAGCCAGATGCTAACAACTGCCCATGGGGAGATCTTGATGTTGACGTAGTTCTTGAGTGCTCAGGTTTCTATACATCAAAGGCTAAGGCTCAGGCTCATATCAATGCAGGTGCTAAGAAGGTTGTTATCTCAGCTCCAGCTGGTAACGATTTAAAGACAATCGTTTACAATGTTAACCACGAAACACTTACAGCAGATGATCAGATTATCTCAGCTGCATCTTGTACAACTAACTGCTTAGCTCCTATGGCTAAGGCTCTTAATGACTGTGCAACAATCGAATCAGGTATTATGTGCACAATTCACGCTTACACAGGTGACCAGATGATACTTGATGGACCTCAGAGAAAGGGTGATTTAAGAAGATCAAGAGCTGGTGCTTGCAACATCGTTCCTAACTCAACAGGTGCTGCTAAGGCTATCGGTCTTGTTATCCCAGAACTTAATGGAAAGCTTATTGGAGCTGCTCAGAGAGTTCCTACACCTACAGGTTCTACAACAATCCTTAACGCTGTTGTAGCTAAGAAGGTTACTGTTGATGAAGTTAATGCTGCTATGAAGGCTGCTGCTACAGAAAGCTTTGGTTACAATGAAGAACTTATCGTATCTAGCGATATCGTTGGAATGAGATTTGGTTCATTATTCGATGCTACACAGACAATGGTTAACGAACTTCCAAATGGTGGATGCCAGGTTCAGGTAGTTTCTTGGTATGATAACGAGAACTCATACACAAGCCAGATGGTTAGAACAATTAAGTACTTCGCTGAATTAAGCAAGTAATTATAATATACATTGACCATTAAGGGTTAATTTATTTAACTTGTAATAATACCGGAGATGAGAATTCATTCTCCGGTATTTTGATAAGTATGTTAAGACTGTCCTGCTGTATGGCGGGACAGAACAGGCATACCTGGGTTGTTTACAGGTCACTGTCAATAAGCTAGTAATGATAATTTGGAGGATATAGATATGCTTAATAAGAAGTCAGTTGATGATATCAACGTTAATGGCAAAAGAGTTTTATGCAGATGTGATTTTAATGTACCATTAGATGGTGATAAGATTACAGATGAAACACGTCTTGTTGCTGCACTTCCAACAATAAAGAAGTTAATAGCTGATGGAGGAAAGGTTATTCTTTGCTCACATCTTGGTAAGCCAAAGGGAGCTGATAAGGCATTTTCATTAGCACCAGTTGCTAAAAGACTTTCAGAGCTTCTTGGACAGGAAGTTAAGTTCGCTGCTGATGATACAGTAGTTGGTGACAATGCAAGAGCTGCTGTTGAAGCTATGAATAATGGAGATGTTATTCTTCTTGAGAATACACGTTTCAGAGCAGAAGAGACAAAGAATGGTGATGAATTCTCTAAGGATTTAGCTTCAATCGCTGATGTATTTGTTAATGATGCTTTCGGTACAGCACACAGAGCACACTGCTCTAACGTAGGTGTAACAAAGTATGTTGATACAGCAGTAGTTGGTTACCTTATGCAGAAAGAAATAGATTTCCTTGGAAATGCTGTTAATAATCCAGTAAGGCCTTTCGTAGCTATTCTTGGTGGTTCAAAGGTGTCTTCAAAGATTTCTGTTATTAACAACCTTCTTGATAAGGTTGATACACTTATTATCGGTGGCGGTATGTCATACACATTCCAGAAGGCTCATGGTGGTCACGTTGGACAGTCATTAGTTGAAGAAGATTATCTTGACTATGCTAAGGAAATGATGGCTAAGGCTGAAGCTAAGGGTGTTAAGATGCTTATTCCTGTTGATACAGTAGTAACAAAGGAATTCAAGAACGATACTCCTTTCCATGTAGTTGAAGCTGGATGCCAGGAAGATGATGATATGGGTATGGATATCGGACCTAAGACTTGTGAGCTTTACAAGGATGCTCTTAAGGATGCCAAGACAGTAGTATGGAATGGACCTATGGGTGTATTTGAATTCCCTAACTTTGCAAAGGGAACTATTGCTGTTGCAGAAGAATTAGCTCAGCTTACAGATGCTACTACAATTATCGGTGGTGGTGATTCAGCAGCCGCAGTTAATAACCTTGGTTTCGGTGATAAGATGACACATATTTCAACAGGTGGCGGTGCTTCACTTGAATTCCTTGAAGGTAAGGAACTCCCAGGTGTAGTAGCAGCTAATGACAAATAGAGTGTTTACTGACATAAACATATAGCTTTGATTGGTTAATTGACAGTTAATTCAGTCGGGCAATACACAAAAGGAGCTGTATATTGATATATACGGCTCCTTTTGTTTGAAAATAATCATAAAACTAAGCTTGTCTTAATACAATATGTTGTATATATAAAATACTTAGGTACATACATTGTATTTATTTTAAATATTTGCATTATTAGTGGCTTTTTATAAATTTGTATGATATAATTTTTTTATTAAAATAACTGAGCTGGTAATAATGATAAATAAGCTGATCAGTTATATTGTATGGAGGCGTGATTGTAGTATGAGGAAGAAGATAGTTGCGGGAAACTGGAAAATGAATATGACACCAAAGGAAGCAGTATCGCTTGTATGTGAGCTTCGTGATAAGTTCTCTAATCGTGATGTTGATGTAGTGTTTTGTGTTCCATCAATAGACATTATACCAGTTGTAGACGCAGTCAAAGGAACAGATATTAAGGTTGGTGCCGAGAATATGCACTATGAAGAAAAAGGTGCATATACGGGTGAGATTTCACCAGGAATGTTAAAAGAGGCTGGTGTTGATTATGTTATAGTTGGACATTCAGAAAGAAGACAATATTTTGGTGAAGATGATGAGTGCATCAACCGCAAAGTAAGAAAAGCAATTGAATATGGATTGACACCTATTATATGCTGTGGTGAGACTATCCAGCAGAGAGAAGAAGGCATAACATTGGATTTCATTAATAAGCAGATTGACGCAGCATTTTTACAGGTGTCAGCTAAAGATGCTATGAAGTGTGTTATTGCATATGAACCTATATGGGCTATTGGAACAGGCAGGGTTGCTACATCAGCTCAGGCTCAGGAAGTATGTGAGGCTATAAGATTAGATATAAGGAAGTTATATGGAGAAGAAGCAGCTTCTTCAATAAGAATTCTTTATGGAGGTTCTGTTAATGCTGGTAATGCTGCAGAATTATTCAGGCAGCCTGATATAGATGGCGGTCTTGTAGGCGGTGCAAGTCTTAAGCCGGATTTTTGTGAAATTGTTAATTACAATATATAATAAGATACATAGTAAGCCATATACGGAAGTAATTCCAGGTATGGCTTATTGCTTTTTAATATAATTATAATTATTCTAAATTGCAAATTAGTAATAAGTATGCTATCATACAACAGGAATAATTAGAGAGAATATTAAAGATATTGCTATCTTAGAAAAGAGGAAAATAATATGAGTAAGAAACCAGTTGTATTAATGGTACTTGATGGTTATGGTTTAAGTGATAGAACAGAGGGTAATGCAATAGCTATGGCTAATACTCCTGTTATGGATAAGTTAATGAAAGAATATCCATTTGTTAAGGGTAACGCATCTGGACTTTATGTAGGTCTTCCAGATGGTCAGATGGGTAATTCAGAAGTTGGACATATGAATATTGGTGCTGGCAGGATTATATATCAGGATCTTACAAGAATAACAAAGGCTATAGAAGACGGAGAGTTCTATAAGAATGAAGAACTTCTTGCTGCTATGGAGAATTGCAAGAAGAATAATTCCGATTTACATCTTTTCGGACTTTTATCAGATGGTGGTGTTCATAGCCACATTTCACATATATATGGTTTACTTGAGATGGCTAAGAAGAATGGAGTTTCTAATGTATATGTACACGCTTTCCTTGATGGACGTGATACACCTCCAGCTTCAGCTAAAGATTTTGTAGCCAGGCTTGAAGACAAGATGGCAGAGATTGGTGTTGGTAAAGTAGCTTCTTTAGCGGGAAGATACTATGCTATGGATAGAGATAATAACTGGGACAGAGTAAAGGAAGCATATCTTTCACTTACAACAGGTGAAGGAAAGTCAGCAGATAATGCAGTTAAGGCACTTGAAGAGTCTTATGCGGCAGATGTTACAGATGAATTCGTTGTTCCTACAGTAATAACAGAGAATGGCAAGCCACTTTCAGTTGTTAAGCCTGACGATTCAGTAATATTCTTTAACTTCCGTCCAGATAGAGCAAGAGAGATGACAAGAGCTTTCTGTGATGATAAGTTTACAGGTTTTGAAAGAGAATATATTCCAACTACATTTGTATGCTTCAAGGATTATGATGAATCAATCCCTAACAAGTTAGTTGCATTCAAGAAAGAAGAAATCAAGAATACATTTGGCGAATTCCTTGCTAATAATGGCAAGAAGCAGCTTCGTCTTGCTGAGACAGAGAAGTATGCACATGTAACATTTTTCTTTAATGGTGGTGTTGAAGATCCTAATGTAGATGAGTTCAGACTTCTTGTTAACTCACCTAAGGATGTCCCAACATATGACCTTAAGCCAGAGATGAGTGCTCCAGAGGTTGGTATGGATTTAGTTGAGGCAATTAAGTCAGATAAGTATGATGTTATCGTAATCAACTTCGCGAACCCTGATATGGTTGGTCACACAGGTGTTATTCCGGCAGCAGTTAAGGCTGTAGAAAAGGTAGATGAGCTTGTTGGCAAGGCTGTACAGGCTGTTAAGGATGTTGACGGAGTATTATTCATATGTGCTGACCATGGTAACGCAGAGAAGATGATAGATTATGAAACAGGTGCACCACATACAGCACATACAACTAATCCAGTTCCATTTATTCTTGTCAATTATGATGAAGCATATACACTTAGAGAAGGTGGAAGACTTTGTGATATAGCTCCAACTCTTATTGAGATTATGGGAATGGAGAAGCCGGCAGAGATGACAGGAGAATCACTTCTTATTAAGAAATAATTCATAGATAGGATTATATAGTGCATAGATGGACAATTAGTTATAGATATTAGTTGCACATTTAATATTTATTTGTTATAATCAATTCATTGTGATTATTGCAATAGGAGGTTTGATATATGTTTGGTATGTCATGGGCTGATACATTAAGAATAGTCTTAATGGGTATATTTATATTAGTATGTATATTTTTAACAATAGTAGTTCTTATGCAGGAAAGTAAACAGAATGGTTTATCAGGTGCTATTAGTGGTGCTGCTGATACTTACTGGGGTAAGAATAAAGGTCGTTCAATGGAAGGTAAGCTTGTAACTATTACTAAAGTTCTTGCTGTATTATTCGTTGTAATAGCTATTATTTTAAATATTAATTTCTAATTGATAACATTAACGCTCTTAAGATATAGTATCTTAAGGGCGTTTTTGTGTAATAAATATTAAATATATATTATATTGCAGATTGATATTGAATTATAGTAATGGAATGGAGGAAACTATGAAAAGTAGTGTTTTCAAGGAAAGAAGGAAAAACCTTGCTGATCTGATACTCAATAATGAATTATATGTTCCTATGAAGACAAAGGAGATAGCAATTCTTCTTGGTATTCCTAAAGAATTAAGACACGAACTTCAGGAGGTTCTTGATTCTTTAGTTGCAGACGGAACTATAGGTGTAAGCAAGAAGGGGAAATATATGAAGCCTGATAATGTTGCACTTGTAGGAACATTTGAGAGTACAAGCAGGGGATTTGGTTTTGTTGTTGTAGATGGGCAGGATGATGATATATTTGTCAAAGCAAGTGATACTAAGGATGCTTTTTATCACGACAAAGTTAAAGTTGTAATTACAGCACAGAAGAATGGTGATAGAAGACGTGAAGGTAAGATAATAGAGATATTAGACCACGAAGTTAAGACTTTGGTTGGAACATATCAGAAGAATAAGAATTTTGGATTTGTTGTGCCTGATAACCAGAAGATTGGCTGTGATATATTCGTATCTAAGGAACACGAAATGGGAGCGGTTACAGGCAGTAAAGTAGTAGTTAAGATAAGCAGCTACGGCAGTGCAAGAAAGAATCCTGAGGGTAAGATAATTGAAGTAATCGGACATATGGATGATCCGGGAACAGACATTTTATCAATAGTAAAAGCCTATGACCTGCCAGAAGAATTTCCAGATAGTGTTAAGAAGGAATTAAAGGGCATACCAGATGAGGTTGATGGCAATGATATAGCAGGCAGGACGGATCTGCGAGATGTTGTTATGGTGACAATAGACGGTGAGGACTCTAAGGATTTAGATGATGCAGTATCATTAACTAAAGAAAATGATATATATCATCTTGGTGTGCATATTGCTGATGTAAGCCATTATGTTAAAGAGGACAGTCCACTTGATAAGGAAGCTCTTAAGAGAGGAACAAGCGTGTATCTGGTTGACAGGGTTATTCCGATGATACCGCACCAGCTTTCCAATGGAATATGTTCGTTGAATGAAGGATGTGACAGACTGGCATTAAGCTGTCTTATGGATATAGATATGAAAGGTAACATAATAGGCCATAAGATATGCGAGTCAGTTATCAATGTAAATAGAAGAATGACTTATACATCTGTTAAAAAGATACTTGAAGATAATGATAAAGAAGAATGTGCAAAGTACAGTGAGCTTGTAGATATGTTTAAGCTTATGCAGGAATGTGCTGATATATTAAGAAAGAAAAGATTTAAGAGAGGTTCAATAGATTTTGACTTTCCTGAATCTAAGATTATTCTTGATAAAGATGGACGGCCTGTAGATATTAAGCCATATGACAGAAATGTAGCAACTAAGCTTATAGAAGATTTTATGCTTGCTGCTAATGAGACAGTAGCAGAAGATTATTTCTGGCAGGAAGTACCATTTCTTTATAGAACACACGAAAATCCTGACCCGGAAAAGATATTAAAATTATCTACATTTATTAATAATTTTGGATATTCAATGCATATAACTGATGAAATTCATCCTAAAGAATTACAGAAGCTTCTTGAAAAAATAGCGGGAAGTGACGAGGAAAATCTTATAAGCAGACTTACATTAAGGTCTATGAAGAAGGCTAAGTATACAGCGGAATGTATTGGACATTTCGGACTTGCGGCAAAATATTACTGCCATTTTACTTCGCCAATAAGAAGATATCCGGATTTGCAAATTCATAGAATAATTAAAGAATGTCTTCATGGAGGAATGAGTGAGAAGCGAAAGCTTCATTATGATAAAATCCTTCCAGATGTTGCAGAACAGGCGAGTGCAACTGAACGCCGTGCAGATGAGGCAGAAAGAGATACTGATAAGCTGAAAATGGTTCAGTATATGAGTGCACATATCGGAGAGTATTTTGATGGTGTAATATCAGGAGTAACGAATTGGGGCATATATGTTGAACTTCCTAATACAATAGAAGGAATGGTTTCTGTCAATAATATGCGTGGTTACTATGTATTTGATGAAAATCATTACGAGATGTTTAATGAAACAACTCATAAGACATATAAGCTTGGACAGAAAGTCAGGGTTGTTGTTGTTGATACTAATGCAATATCAAGAACGATAGATTTTATGTTTGCACAGGATTATGAAGAATAGTAAGCAATTAAGTAATTAGATAATGGAGGATATGTATGGGCAAAGACAGCGCAAGCGGCAACAGATTAATTGCCAACAACAAGAAAGCGTATTTTGATTACTTTATAGAAGATAAGCTTGAAGCAGGGCTTGAACTTTGCGGAACTGAGGTTAAGTCAATAAGACAGGGGAAATGTTCTATCAAAGAGTCATATATACAGATAATTAATGGGGAAGTATTTGCCATTAATATGAATATCACACCTTATGAAAAAGGTAATATTTTCAATAAAGACCCATTAAGACCTAAGAAGCTGCTTCTTCATAAAAGTGAGATTAATAAGCTTGCAGGACAGCTTTCTACCAAGGGCTATACACTTGTGCCATTGCAGGTTTATCTGAAATATGGCAAGGTTAAAATGCAGATAGGTCTTGCAAAAGGTAAGAAGAATTACGATAAGAGAGATTCAATAGCGAAGAAAGACCAGCAGCGGGAGGCAGCTAAGGACTTTAAGATTAGAAATCTGGGGTAGGTTTTGAATGGTTAGATTGCAATGATGAGGGTGTTCGGCTGGTAAAGGCAAAACTTTTAAGGTGAGCACTTTTGTGCTCATCTTATCATAATTTATAAAAAAATTAATTTTTTATTTATAAGAATATATTGACTTTAAGTGGTATATAATGTTATATATTATATGGTCGTTAAAGACTATAATTTAATATATGGGCTTGTAAAGGTTTCGACAGGGGTTTTGAAACTGGTGAAGCTATCCGTATGCAATGCGTTAAATGGCAAACTTAAATATAAACGCTGAAGATAATTTAGCATACGCTGCCTAAGTTGCAGCAGTCTGACCTAGAGCACTCACACTTTAGGATCCAGGCTTCGAATATGTGAGAAACGACATAGCTTAAGCTTTGCGGTTATGGACGTATTATGAAGCTACTAAGTGCATAAGGGTGTTAGTTCCCGTATGCATAAGGGAATGTCAAATAACTGACTATGATAGTAGAAGAACAGCGGATGGGCTTTTGGACAGGGGTTCGACTCCCCTCAGGTCCACTTAGCAACTTTTCAATTTTTATATTAACAAAAGAATATGTCATTATAAAAATTTCTTATAAAAACCAGAGCAATTTTTATTTGACTTTTTAAAAAATAAGAAATATAATATCTAACAAACGAGTAGCAGACTAGCGTAAATCCAGTTTTGCTGCTCTTTTTTTGTGCGTAATTATACGCATTTTAATAATTATATAATTGTCATTAAAAAGTGTGTAGCTTATCAGCGTAAGTCCAGCTTACGGGATAAATACACACTTTTTTTATGCAGAAAAAGGAGGATTTTGATGGCAGAAAGTAACAGAATGAGAGAAATGCCAGTAAATAGGCTTATGGTACAGATGGGTATACCAATGATTTTATCAATGGCATTACAGGCGGTTTACAATATTGTAGACAGTGCATTCGTTGGAAATATGAAAGTTGGAAGTGAAGCGGCACTTAATGCACTGACATTGGTATTTCCTGTTCAAATGCTTATGGTGGCAATAGGAATTGGAACAGGTGTAGGAACAAATGCACTTCTTGCAAGAACGCTTGGACAAGGTAATAACAAGAAAGCTGCCAAGATTGCAGGAAACAGTCTGTTTCTTGGAGTAATTATTTATGCGGTATGTTTATTATTTGGTGTTTTTGGGGTGAAAGCATATATTTCTTCACAGACTGTTGATACAGAAGTTATTTTGATGGGAGTAAGCTATCTTAGAATATGTTGTGTTATTTCCTTTGGAATTATATTCTTTTCGTTGTTTGAGAAATTATTGCAGGCAACAGGACGTTCACTTTATTCCACAATAGGACAGGTAGTTGGGGCAGTTGTAAATATTGTTCTGGACCCAATTATGATATATGGTATAGGACCTGTTCCGCAGATGGGAGTAAAAGGTGCTGCATATGCAACAGTTATTGGCCAGGTTGTATCGGCAGGATTATTATTTATTTTCCATATGAAATTAAATAAGGAATTTGAGCATAGTGTTAAATATATGAAACCAGATGCCGGAATTATAAAAGAAATTTATGCAATCGGACTTCCAGCGATTATAGCACAGGCACTTATGTCTATTATGGTTTATGTTATGAATTTGAATTTGAAGTTCAATCCTTCTGCACAGACGGCATATGGACTATTTTATAAAGTTCAGCAGTTTGTATTGTTCTTAGCTTTTGGTTTAAGAGATGCAATTACACCAATAATAGCATTTGCTTATGGAATGGGAAGTAGAAAGAGAATAGAAGACGGAATAAAATATGGTCTTATATATACAATTGTACTTATGATTGCAGGGGCAGCAATTACAGAGATTTTTCCAGGTGCATTTGCAGCTTTATTTAATGCAGGGCAGTCAAGAGAATATTTCATAGGAGCAATGAGAATTATTTCAATAAGTTTTATATTTGCAGGAATAAATGTTGCGTATCAGGGAATTTATCAGGCATTAAATGGTGGAATAGAGTCACTGGTTATATCGCTTCTTAGACAGCTTATTATAATATTGCCATTGGCGGGAATATTTTCTGCTTTTGTAAGAAATGGACAGGCTGGTGTATCGCTTATCTGGTGGGCATTTCCAATAACAGAGATTATCGCTTGTCTGGCTGGATATGTATTTTTAAAGAAAATCAGAAAAAATAAAGTAGAGAAGTTAAGTGAATAAATTCATAAAATGGATTAGTCTGTGACAAATCTGAAATAAGAAAAATTTTAATTGAATGAGGAGGCTTACATATGGCAAATAAAATTATTACAATCAGCAGGGAGTTTGGAAGCGGTGGACGATTTATCGGAGAAGAAGTCGCTAAGAAGCTGGGAATGAAATATTATGATAAAGATATAATCAGCCAGATAGCAGAAAAGTTGGGATTTTCAAAAGAGTATATCAGTCAGAATGCAGAACTATCACCTAAAAAAGGGTTGTTTGCATATGCACTTACAGGACGTGATACAACAGGAAAATCAGTAGAAGATATGGTGTATGAGGCTCAGAGAAAAGTAATTCTTGAAATAGCAGAAAATGATAGCTGTGTAATTATAGGAAGAAATGCTGATTATATATTAAAAGACAGGACGGATGTTATTAATATTTTTATACACGCAGATATGCCTGAAAAAGTAAAGAGAATATGCAGATTATATAATGTCACAGAAACTGAGGCTGTAGCGATGACAGCAGATATTGATAAAAGACGTATGACTAACTATCGTTATTATACAGACCAGAAGTGGGGAATGGCACGAAATTACACATTGACATTAAATAGTTCACAGCTAGGGTATGATATGTGTGAGAAGATTATAATGGAATGTGCACAGCAGTAGATTTTTATATGTAGTGATAAGATTTAATAGTTGAATTGATTGCATTTGTGTGATGATTATTTTATTATTAATGCAAAGCAATTTACAATTCCAGCTAGGAGTTTAAATACTTTGACTAAAGGCAATTATTATAGAATTGGAGGAATATATTATGTCCGCAGATAAGACTAATGTTATGAGAAGTCTTGACCAGAAGAAGATTAAATATAAAGTACACGAATATAAGGAGTCAGGTGCAGTAAGCGGTGTGGAAGTTGCGGCGGCACTTGGACAAGACCCTAAGAGAGCATTTAAGACACTTGTTACAATAGGCAAGAGTGGCAATCATTACGTGTTTATGGTTCCTGTAGCAGAAGAACTCGACCTTAAGAAAGCTGCCAAATGTGTAGGTGAGAAGAATATTGAGATGATAAAGTCAAAGGAACTGCTTCCGCTTACAGGTTATATTCACGGTGGCTGTTCACCGGTTGGTATGAAGAAGTTCTTTAGAACTGTTATAGATAAGAGTGTGCTTGATATAGAAGATACAATATTTTTCAGTGCTGGAAAGATAGGATTTCAGATAGAAACCGATTACAGCGAATTAAAGAAAGTGATAAAGATAGAAGAAGATGATATTACTGTTGAATAGGAGGTCTGCATATGGACAAGGAAGTCAAGAAGCATATGGTTGGCGGGTATGAGTTTAATACTAAAGAAGATGCCCAGTTAGCCAAAGATGAACTTAATGCTATTAAATATGTGTCGGCAAAGACTAATACGAAAGATCCTAAGCAGGTATATAATCTTTATAATAAAATAATAGAACGTAAATTATTCTCGACACAGATAGGAATGAATTACCTTAAGCAGTTACAGACATTTTTATACAAGAGCAGTGAGATACATAATGACAAAATCCAGCCTATCCCGATAAATGCGGATACACAGGAAGCACTCGACAAACGAAAGGAACAGATAGAATTTAAGAGTGAACTAAGAAATCTGTCTATTCAGGTAGCAAAATACAGGAATAATTTCATAAGGGCTATGGTATTAAATATTATTCTTGTTATAGTAATTATTGCGATGTTTGTAATATTAAAGACAAGTTCTAACCCTAATATATTAAATTATGAGGTCACAATCCAGAACAGGTATGCCCAGTGGCAGCAGGAATTGCAGTCGGAAGAGGAGTCTTTAAAGGCAAGGGAGCAGGAACTTAACAATAAAAAGAGGTAATTAAAAAGCAGTAAACACATTTTCTTAACATTAAGGACACATTTTTAACATAATTATTATTTAATATACAATAAAGAGTGGCAAAATGTGCTTTAGCTTTTGCCTTATATAATATTATAGAAGTTATATAGACATATTTAAAGTAATTATTAACACGGATTGGAGTATACAATGGATAATATTAAAGTATTAATGGTTGATGATGAAAGCAGAATGCGTAAGCTTGTAAGTGATTTCCTTACAAGAAAAGGATATATAGTTATTGAAGCTGGTGACGGAGAGGAAGCACTTGACAGATTTTATGCGGATAAGGATATATCACTTGTTATTCTTGACGTTATGATGCCTAAGATGAATGGCTGGGATGTATGCAGGGAGATTAGAAAGAATTCTAAAGTGCCTATTATTATGCTTACAGCTAAGAGCGATGAATCAAGCGAATTAAATGGATTTGAATGTGGTGCAGATGAATATATAGCAAAGCCTTTCAGTCCTAAGATTCTTACAGCAAGAGTTGATGCACTTATTAGAAGAAGTTACAGCATTGATAGCAGTGAGGTGACAGATGTAGGTGGAATTATTATTGATAAAGCCGCACATATTGTTAAGATTGACGGACAGGAGATTGATTTAAGTTTTAAGGAATTTGAACTGCTTACATATTTTGTTGATAATAAAGGTCTTGCATTATCAAGGGAGAAGATACTTAATAACGTATGGAATTATGACTATTTTGGAGATGCTAGAACAATAGATACCCACGTTAAGAAGCTTAGAAAGAAGCTAGGAGATAAGGGTGATTATATTAAGACTATATGGGGAATGGGATACAAGTTTGAAATTTAACTTAGTATTAGCTGAGGAATACCAAGATGAATAAACATTCGATTAAATTTAAAATAACGCTGCTGATTGGTGGAATGATATGTGTTCTTATAGTTCTTCTTCTTGTATTTAATATAATATTTTCAGAAAAGTTCTATATGGAAGATAAACAGCAGGAGATGTTGAACGCATATAGTTCAGTAAATGATGCGTGTATACAATATTCAGATGATAGTATTTCAGAAACAGATTTACGGAATAATCTTGAACAGATATCGACCTCTAAGGGCATATCTATGATTATAGTAAATAGTGACTGGACGACTTTTTATGTAAGCACTCACGGAGATGAGATGCTTCTGGAAAGATTGAAAAAGAGTATATTTAACAATGACATTTTCCAGAATATACCATCTAAGAGTAATAGTGATTCATCTAACACAGACGGAAGCACTGATAATAATGGTACTTCTTCTGATAGCAGGAATGGCCAGAACAGCGGAAGTGTCACAGATGATAATAATATGAAAAATGATTTTGGTGATTTGTCAGATAGTGATAAGTCAGCATTATTTGGTGGTAATTCTGATAACAATGGTGATAAGAAGACACCTCCGGAAAAGATTATCGATATGTCAGGCAACGGAGCTAACGAGGTCAGGGAGATTATACTTGAGAATGATAAATATACAGTTCAGGAAGTATATGACAGTCGTCTGTTAGATGACTATATCGAATTATGGGGAACATTGGATAATGGTGATTTTATTCTTATAAGGACTCCTATACAGAGTGTCAAAGATAACGTGCACATTTCTAATACGCTTATAACTTATGTTGGTATAGGAACACTTCTTATAGGTGTTGTTGCGGCATTTGTGTTATCCTCATATATCTCACGTCCTATAAAGCAGCTTTCTGATATAGCAGAGAGAATGTCTAACCTTGATTTTGAGGCACATTATGAGGGCGATGATAAAGGTGAGATAGGACTTTTGGGAGATAGTATGAATAATATGTCCCATAAGCTTGAGGAGAATATTTCACAGCTTAAGGCTGCCAACCTTGAACTCCAAAGAGATATTGATAAGAAGGAAAAGCTTGAGCAGATGAGAACAGATTTCTTATCAAATGTATCACACGAATTAAAAACACCTATAGCACTTATTCAGGGCTATGCAGAGGGGCTTAAGGAAGGCATTACAGATGATCCGGAGAGTATGGATTTCTACTGTGATGTTATTATAGATGAAGCCAACAAGATGAATAATATGGTGAAGAGACTTCTTACGCTTAACCAGATTGAATTTGGTGAAGATGAGCTTGTTATGGAAAGATTCGATATTAATGAGCTTGTAAAGTCAGTAGCCGCCGCTAATGAATTAAGGGCTTCACAGAAGGAACTAACAATACAGACATTTATGAGTGAAGAACCTCTTTATGTATGGGCAGATGAATATAAGGTTGAAGAGGTGATAACTAATTATATCTCTAATGCAATTAATCACTGCTGTAATGAGAACATCATTAAAGTGAATGTTGAACAGATTGATAAAGATAATGTAAGGGTTACTGTATACAATTCTGGAAAGAATATACCCGAGGAGGATATTGAACATATATGGGAGAAGTTCTATAAGGTAGATAAAGCCAGAACAAGAGAGTATGGCGGTAACGGAATAGGGCTTTCAATTGTTAAGGCGATTGTTGAATCTATGGGTAAGCAATGCGGTGTGAGAAATGTTTCTGATGGAGTTGAGTTCTGGTTTGACCTTGATTGCAAATTATGATAGAATTCATATAGTTGAATTGAATTGTGGTGCGTACTAGAGGAACGCAGGAATGGAGATTATATGAAGAAGATAGCTATAGCTGTCTTGTCAGCAGTATGTGTATTTGCGCTGGCAGGTTGTGCTGATGATGTAACAATGGACAATGAACAGAATGATATTGTAGCTGAATACATAGCAGGTACTCTGCTTAGACATTCCTATGCTAATGAATGGAAGTATTCTAAGCTTAGTAATCCAACATTTAATAAGTCAGGACAGAGTACAACAACTACTGGAAAGAATAATACTACTGGTACAACAGCAGCTAACAAGCAGACAACAACAGCCGTGGGACAGACAGGTACGACAAGTACAACAGGAACAACTCAGGCAGGTATTAAGGCGGCAAGCATTACTGAAGCCTTAGGTCTTAGTGGTGTTACTGTTAGCTATAAGAAGGTATCGGTAGGTAACAGATATCCAACAGATGCATATGCTGTATGTGTTCCGGCAGATAGCGGCTGTAAGGTAGTAGCAGTTGAGTTTACAATTAAGAATACAGGTTCAGCGGTATATAATGCAACAACTAAGTCAGCTAATGTCACAATGAAGCTTAGTGCAGGAAGTGGCACTTACACACAGTATAAGTCAATGTTAAAGAATGATATATGTAATCTTGATAAGGTTACAATCAATGCAGGAGAGGAATATACAGCGGCAGCAGTATTTCAGGTTTCAACAACAGATGCCGGAGCTTCTGGTATGAAGCTTGAAGTGTTATCTGGAACACAGCAGGTAGAAACAATTAATTTACAGTAATATAAAAAGTATCGGAGAGGCAGATCCTGTCCGATACTTTTTTCATTTTATCTGAAATCTTTTCCTAATACATTTTCTTTAGTATACATAGCAGCTTCATCTGCTGTCAGGATATGTGCAAATGAAGCTCTTTCATTAGGCTTGTAGCCCTCACCATATCCGTTGTATTCAGCGTAAAATGTTGTTTCGTGTGCTTCAGGCTTATTCCAGTCATGAAAACCTGAGCCAGCAATCTGAGAGGAATATTTACAGTTTATTAATACGGTCTTTGCGTGTATTCTCCAAGGTCTGCTTAAATAACATGTTCCATCTGGACAGTTGCCAGTGAAATTGCAATTTTCAAATACATAGCCATATTTCTGGCCTTCATATGTAGAAGGTGCGGTATAATAACTGTTGATTTCCTTATTGCGGTTTAAGGCATATAATGTACAATTCTTAAAATATGCAGTAGCACTTCCGAAGATGAAATCAATCTCACCGCTTATAAAGCAGTCTTCATATAATTGTCTTGACAGAATTCTTGGTGCGAATTCTGTAGGACCTGTAAATCCGCCCGGCTGTTTTTCTTTAAGAGGGAGAGGACCGGTAAAGAGAGTGTCCTGATGACCAAGTAGTTTGCAGTTTTTGAAAGTAATATTATCCCCTTCCGCATATACAGCGATAGCTTGTCCAACCTCAGTACCAAAGCCTGATGAATTCACGAAGGTAATATTATAGGCGTGGAAGTTATTGGCGTGTACAAAGAAAGTATAAGACCTGAAGGTACCACGTTTGGTGTTATCAGGCATAGTCATTAATGCGTAATAGTCTTTGGTTATAATTACGTTATCCATAGACTCACCAATAAGAGTTATATTATTGTGTGTAATCTCAACACGCTCGTTATAAGTACCATTTTTAATAAAAATTGTCTCTGATACTGTTGAGCTGCTTATAGCATCAACAGCTTCCTGAATAGATGTATAGTCACCTGTATTATCTTTTGAAACAGTAATCATATAAGCCTCCATAAATTTTATTAGGTTTACATCTGATGAAATATAGTAAATGCAAAACCTATGTGCTATTATATCATTTTTTTCTTAAGTTAAAATGCTTTTATAGACATAAATATAAAAAAATTGTATACTGATTGATAAAATAAAAAGGTGTATTAAAGGATAAGTGTAAAATGATTAGAATAGTTGAAGATGTAAAAGATGTAAATATATATTTGGGACTGCGTGATAAAGTGGGCTGGATAAAACTTACAAAAGCTCAGGCACAGGAAGCACTTAATAACAGCGTGAAAGTGTTTACTGTATTTGATGATGACAAGCCTATAGGAATGGGAAGGGTTGTTGGAGATAAGGCAGTTATAAGCTATATTCAGGATTTGATAGTGATACCGGAATATCAGGGGAAGCATATCGGAAGTGAACTTATAGAACATATTATAGCGTATGTTAAGTCTATAACAATGGAGGACTCAAGAATGATGTTATGTCTTATGTGTGCCAAGGGACGTGAGATATTCTATGAAAAGCATAATTTTATTGCAAGACCGACAGAGGCGTTAGGACCGGGAATGATTCAGTATATATATTCAGAACAATAAAGCTTGACAATACATAAAAACAATTGTAAACTAAACTGGAATTGAGGTTAACAATCAACCTTAAATCTTTTATGAGGAAGGTAAAGACAAGTGAAAGAGAAGAAGTTTACAGTTTATCAGTTATGTTTTATGGCACTTATGGCGGCAGTTACATGCATATTAGCACCATTATCAATACCTATAGGGCCTATTCCAATATCACTTACTAATCTTGTGGTATATTTTACAGTATATGTGATTGGCCTTAAAGCAGGAACATGCAGTTATTGTTTATATGTGTTATTAGGAGTTGTTGGTCTTCCTGTATTTTCAGGATATGTAGGAGGTCCAGCTAAGATTGCAGGACCAACAGGTGGATATATTGTTGGATTTGTGTTGATGGCACTTATAGGTGGATATGTAATTGAGAAGACTAATCGTAATATGGTTCTTGTTATAATTGCGTGGATAGTTGGAACAATGGTTGATTACGCATTAGGAACAGCATGGTTTGCCTATGTACAGCATTGTACAGTGGGTTACGCACTTAAGGTATGTGTGTATCCATTTATTGTATTTGATCTTATTAAGATAGTAGCAGCTACATTTCTCGGAAAGGCGGTGCGATATGCACTTGTTAAAGCAGGGTTATTATCTAATGATAAGGTAGTAAGCGGGGTAACAGCATAATTTGTTATATATACAGACAACTAATAAAAAGCAGCTTTTCTACAGATAGGAAAGCTGCTTTTTATTAGCGATAAAGATGTGCTGATGTACACATCAATATCCGTATTAATAAATTAAATTGATTGATAATAATCCTGTAGAGCTTATTAAATTAAGCAAGTAAAGTCTTAACGTATTCAGCAATCTTTTCGTCCTTGCAGTTAGCAAAGAAGAGTTCCTGGAACTTTTCTCCAGCTACAGCACCCTTAACAAGATCCTGGTCAAGGTTCTTAAGAACACTGATTAAATCCTGATTAAGAGTAACCTTTCTTACTTCATCAAGAATCTTCTTATTTCTCTGTTCTGGAACAACTCTTTCCTTAGGATAACCACCACCTGGTTCGCCTTCAAATAACTTTTCAAAAATGTATGTAAGGTTTAATTCAGCACCCCAGCCAAATCCCTTAGCGAATGGAAGAGCGATTGCATTACCATCGTTAATCTGCATAAACATATATGCATCTGAAGGGTCAACAACGTGTCCACAAAGAACATTAGGGAATGAGTTAAGTGCAAGCATAGCACCTTCACCAGTACCACAGCCTGTTACTACAAAATCACAAGCACCTGAGTTAAGAAGGATAGCAGCTAATATACCATTCTGTACATATGTAAGCTGAGCTTTGTCATCAGCAGAATACATACCATAGTTGTCTACTGTATGTCCCTTGCTTTCAGCTACTTTCTTAAGATTAGAGTAAATTAAATCATTCTTTGCAGCCTGACTGTTTTCGTTAATTAAAGCGATTCTCATTATTAAAAACCTCATCTTTCCTGATATTATTCCGATTATTACGGATATATTAAATATACTGAAATATATAATATTTGTCAAATTGATAAAATAGCAGATATATGTTAAAATCCCTTAGTGGAAAAGGAGAATGTGTTATGGCAGTTAATAATAAAGATGCTAAAGCAACATTTATGGAAGCTTTAGACGGACTTAAAGAATACGCAAAGGTTAATGGAAATATAGTTACCAAGGACGATGTTAAGAGTTATTTTAACGGACTTGAATTAGATGATAACAGATACTCAATGATAATGGGTTATCTTATGGCTAATAATATTACAATAAATGGAGTAGATGGAGCAGACAATGAATTCCTCCATATGCTTGAAAGTACTAAAAATGATGCTGTAAATAATGATGATAATGGAATAGCACAGGAAGATACTTCATATACTGAAACAGACGACGGAATTATTAAAAAGATAAATGTTACAGAGGAAGAGGTTAATAATCTGCCAGAAAAAGAAGCTGTTATGGCGGCTCAGATGATAGCAGATAATATGGACTATTCCGAAGATGATATATATCTTGAAAGATACCAGAAGGAGCTTGAACAGATACAGCCAGTATCAGATACTACAAGAGCTTACCTTTTAATTAATATCGTTGAAGATAATGATAAAGAGTCTTTAAAGCTTTTGTCTGAGTCATATCTTGGAAAAATTGTAGGCTGGGTTGAACCTTTCAGGTGCAGGGGAGTGCTTGCGGCAGACCTTGTTCAGGAGAGTAATCTTTCAATGATGGCTTATATAGGACAGAGGCAGTGGCTTAATAATTACGAATGGAAAGATAAGATAAAAGAGGGAACTACAGAAGATTTAATTCAGGTGCTTAATGAGATTGACAATGAAGTTAAGTATCAGGCAGAAGAAAGTATGCGTATGCTGATTGATGAACAGATGGACAGCAATAAGATATCTGGAAAGGTTCTTAATAAAGTTAATTATGTCAATGACTGGGCAGTAAGATTAAAAGAAGAACTTGGAAGAAAGCCGTCAGTTAAGGAAGTCGCAGAGCGTATGGGTGTATCTGAGGATATTGTAAGGGAAGCTGTATCATTATCTGCAGAGGCAATTGAAGACATAAGCGATGCCAAGACTAATAAAGATAATGATAAGTAAAATGGTAATTAAGTAATGTAATTATACATATGATAAAATGGTAAATAATTAATTATGATAAGCAGTATATTATAAAAGTAATTAATTAAGATAGGTAATAAATATTAGAATTTTTTAATTAAAATTACATATATTATATTGTATCTAAGAGATTTATGTAGTAGAATAATTATAGTTAATAAGAAGAACAATTTAATAATTCCTGGGGCGTGCGAGAACCTCACTTATTTTGATCCTACATTTCATCGACGGGATTCCTATATCTCCATTCTAATGTCGGGCCTCCTCTGAGTGGATGGCAGCGGTATGGATGCGGTAACCCACCTAGCATTGCTAGGAGTCGAAAACGTGGGGAACGGCGCTTTGGGATAATTGTGTTAAGTTACTATGAAGACAATCTTGTTTTCATAGTTTTTTTATTTAACAGGAAATTCCATCAGAATTTTCTGCTAAATAAAAAGCCCTTAGCGAAGATTCACACTTACACGAAGATGTAGTCTGCCACAGATGACCGCATTCAGTACAGGAATGTGCTTTGCACATTCTTCTTTATGTAGTAATAATCAGTGACTTTCAAGAATATATATAATTGATGCTGTACAGGCATAATATATTTGAGAGGTTAGGTTGATATGGTAAAGACCGTAATAATCAGAAAACGGACAATATTTATATATGGATTATTAGTGCTGGTACTGGCAATAGGTGTTGTTGTGCTGGAAACATTTATTAATAAATCCAATAATGACGAATACATAACTTATGCACAGGCGGCAAAGATGATTGCTTATGCCAATGTAGATGATACGCAGGCATTTGAAACAGGAGAAGTGTGGTACAAGCCATATATTGAATATGTCAATATTAATGGATATATGCAGTGTGAAGAGGCTGATGATTATATTATGATGAAAGATGTATACATACTTTCAAAGAAACTTAATGCAGGTGATACAACATTTGAGAGCATTGGAATACAATCACTTAGCCAGTTAAACAATAATAACAGAGTTGTGACTAAGCAGGAATTTATAGATTATTACATATTGCTTCTGCCGTATTGCAGTAGCGGGCAGGAGGTTGAGAGAGTTGAACTTGGAATTGCTGGAACACCTGCGGAGCTTAATGTTAGTGAGTGGGAAATGTATACAACTAAGGGAAAGTATATATTTGACGGAATAATTGCAACACCTTATATAGACAGGCAGGTATTGGCAATAGTAAGGGATAACCGTTTATTGTGTATTGAAAGAAAAATATCTGACGAGGTTGATTACAGTAATGTGTGGCTTAAATATGACAATAACGGAATGTTATATGTGAATTTCTATGGAGTTGAGAAAAAGCTTAAGATAGGCAGGGTTAATGATGACATAGATAATACGCTTGCTGACATTCATCTGAGTAAGGGAAAGGTGAAGAATATATCTGTCAAAAAGGATATTATCAAAGGAAAAGTCCTCTCTGTAACTAATGAATATGTAGAGATAGATGGGTATGGAAAAGTTCCGTTAGATGAACAATTTATAATATATGATAATGTATCAGATGTGAAAACGCATAATTATGATGAGATTATAGTCGGTTATTCACTCCAGCGTTTTATAGTTGCTAATGGAAAGGTATGTGGGGCAATTATTGGCGAAGAATTAAAGCATGATAATATAAGGGTTATGTTAAAGACAACAGGTTACAAGGATTTATTTCATAACAGTGTGTCGCTGTCATCAGATAGTATAATACATATAACCTGTGCAGATGTACAATGGGATATTGCAGCAGGTGAAAGCTTTGATATAGACAGCAATGATGAAAGATTAGCTACGGGGCGTATTGTGCTTAGTACTGATGATGGAAGCATAACGATTAATTCTATTAAGAGAAGTCAGGGAAATCCGTCCTATAAGGGTAATATAGAGCTTGCCTTATATGATGAGGGTATTGCGGTGATTAATGAAATTGATATCGAAGATTACTTAAAAAAAGTTGTGCCTAGCGAAATGCCTGTGTCATTTGGCGTTAATGCCTTAAAATGTCAGGCTGTATGTGCAAGAAGCTATGCATATACACAGCTTACGAATAATTATTACAGTGAGTATGGTGCACACATAGATGATAGTGTGTCGTTTCAGGTATACAATAATACATATGACAGTGCAGAGGCTGATGAGGCGGTTATTGCTACGGCTGGAATGGTCGCTGTATACAATGGTGAACTTGTAAAGACTTATTATTATTCGACTTCCTGCGGTTATACAGCTGATGTGTGTGCGTGGGGGAGTGATGAGGATAATTATCCGCAATATGCTTCTGTAAGGGCAGGAACATCTGATTATAATGCTGATATTAAGTCGGAAAAGACATTTGAGCAGTTTATAACGGCCAAAGATAGCAGTGATTATGACAGTGAAGCAGATATGTACCGTTGGAAGACCGTCATAGGTATAAGTGAGCTTACGGCACATTTTAATTCACTTATAGGAAGTTATTTAAGAAAGAACGGCTCGGTATATATATTAGAAAATGGAGAGCTGTCCGATAAAGTGGTTAATGATATAGGAAATATTGCAGGCATTAAAGTGATAGAACGTGGCTGTGGCGGAGTTGTAGCTGCACTTATGGTAGAAGGCAGTAAGGAAACCTGTATTGTCAAAGGAGAAAATGCAGTAAGAAGCCTTATGGGTAATAATAAATGTGCAATAATAACTCAGAGCAGGGAGATATATAATGATATTCTTCCGAGTGCTTTCTGTATATTCAAACCAGTATATGATAATGGCACGCTTGTATCATACGAAATAACAGGCGGCGGCTACGGACACGGAATTGGAATGAGCCAGAATGCGGTTAAGAAAATGTCAGAAACTATGGATTATACAGATATTTTAAAATTCTTCTATAACAATATAGAGATTAAGAATATAAATGATTAGTGCTTGTAAAATGGATTAAAATAATCTGATAGAGATATAAAAATAGGACTGTTGCAGTGATGCTCCCGTTGTATAACGGAAGGGCATTCAATGTGACAGTCCCGTTTGCTTACTATTTGTACTTATAAGTATGTCGATATTGCTGGTGTCTGTATATCCATTTATTTCAATAATAAATATAGCTTTATTGTTTAGCAGCATTGACGACTACTTTCTTAGCTTTTTTTGAATGCTTTGAAATACGCCAAGGTCTTAGTATATTCTTCTCGATAAGGGAATTGAACTCAGCACCGAGAAATAATATAAGAATACATATATACATCCATATAAGAAGAAGCATAAAAGTTGTAAGACTTCCATAAGTATATGAGTAGTGTGTCATATATGTAATGTATAATGAGTAAAGTTCAGAGAACAGATACCATCCAATACTTGCAAGAAAAGCACCTGGAATTTCTTCTAAAGGACGTTTTTTAATTGTAGGTATGAACGAATACATTACAGTGAAGAATATTGTAAGCAGAGTAGGAACAAGAAATAACCTGTTGCTGAATATTGCGTTAATAATTGTAATATCAATTGAAAATGCACTAAGATGTCGTTCAATAAATGCTGAAAGGTGTTCGCCAAATACGATTATGACAAGGCTTGTTGCAATTGATAATAGCAGTATTAAAGCATATATGCTTGAAAATAATCTCTGTATTAGCCAGCTTCTTTTAAGCTCGTAATTGTTAATACGGTTAAGGCAGGTCTTTATTGTCATAAAGCCTTTGCCAGCTGACCATATTAAGCCGATAGCAGTTACCGACAGAATTGTTATTGATGAAGAATTCTCAATATCAACTATTATGTTTAGTAACAGACCGTGGAATTCTGTAGGAATTATATTCTCAAAAAGATTCATAAGGTCGGTTGAAGTTACTGGGAAATAATGTATTATGCTTATTAGTGCAAGTACGAATGGCATAAAGCTTAAAAGCAGATAGTAGCAGGTCTGTGCTGCATATTCAGTAAGCCGGTCTTTGGTGATTTTGTTGTAAGCTTCCTGACAGGTGAAAATCACACGGGCAATTTTCATGCTGTTTCTCCTCTCTAAAAATTTTAATAAAATATTTGAAAAAACCTCGGTATACACAGTGCTTTTGTAAGTCACAAGTTTGTGCTTGCCACAAACTTGATATTTGAAAAAACTTAGACGTAAGGTTTTTTCAAATTATTATATGTTATTTTCCCACAATTATCAATAAGTTAATAACTTGCATTACTATTATATTTTATGTACAATATATAAGTTAATGAATAAAATCAGGTTAAGTGTAACCTGTTAATGAAAGGTAGGCTCGCTTATAATGGGGATTAGTGTAAAGCTTCAGGCTTTTGAAGGTCCGTTAGATCTTTTACTGCATCTTATAGATAAGAATAAAGTTAATATATATGATATTCCAATAGCTGATATAACAGAGCAGTATATGGAATATGTCAATAAAATGCAGGAGGAAGACTTAAATGTAGTAAGCGAATTCCTTGTTATGGCGGCTACACTGCTTGATATAAAATGCCGTATGCTTCTTCCAAAGGAAGTTGATGAGGAAGGTAATGAGCAGGATCCAAGAGCAGAGCTTGTCGAAAAGCTGTTAGAATACAAGCTTTATAAGGCAATGGCAGAAGAGCTTAAAGATAAGCAGATGGATGCCACAAAGCTTTATTATAGAAAGCCTGATATTCCTAAAGAGATCAGTGAATATGTGCCAGAGGTTGATATAAAAGATGTCATAGGAGATACCGATCTTTTAAAGCTTAATGCAATATTTTCAGATGTAATGAGAAGAAAAGATGAAAAGGTTGACCCAATAAGAAGCAAGTTCGGTAAAATAGAGAAAGAAGAAGTTACTATGTCAGAAAAGCTTGTTGATATTAAGGCGTTTATGATGGAGCATAGGACATTCAGTTTCAGGGAACTTCTTATGAAGGGGGCTTCAAAGGTTGCGGTTATTGTTACATTTCTTGTTGTATTAGAGCTTATTAAGACAGGATTTGTTATTGTAGAGCAAGAGGGGACTTGCGAGGAAATATATATAACAGTGACGAAGGATCCGGAACTTATAGAAGGAATTACCGAAGAATAATTAATAATACAGCAATGCTTTATATTTAAAAGCATATATGTATATGACACAGTAAGTGTGTATTAATTCTGTTAATTAAAGCAGGATAAGAATGGAGTGCAGAATGAGTATAGAAAAGACAGAAGCGGCAATAGAAGCTATACTATTTACTATGGGTGAATCAGTAGAAGCAGAAAAGATTGCAGTGGCTATAGAACACGATGTCGATACAACAGTCAAGATTATCCATAATATGATGGATAAATATGAAAATGAAGACAGAGGTATCAAGATAATTGAATTAGAGGGAAGCTTTCAATTATGTACCAAAGAAGAATATTACGACAATCTTATTAGAATATGCAGTCAGCCAAGACGATATACATTGACAGATGCAGCACTTGAAACGCTCTCAATAATAGCGTACAAGCAGCCGGTTACCAAGATAGAGATAGAAAAGATAAGAGGTGTTAATTCAGACAGGTCGGTTAATAAGCTTGTTGAATTAGAACTTGTTAAAGAAGTTGGAAGACTTGATGCACCGGGAAGACCGATGCTTTTTGGAACAACTGAAGAATTCCTTAGAACATTTGGTGTAGGTTCTATTGACGAACTGCCGGTTATAAGCGAGGATATGGTTGAACAGTACAAGGAAGAGGCTGAATATGAAATAGCAAGCGAATTAAAAGAAGAAGCTATGAATGAGGAACAGCTTACACTGGACATATAATCAGCTGGACATTTATGTATAGATAGTTAGAATATAATGAGTTCACCTGATACAAGTGGTTATCTTAAACAGTGGGCAGAAATGAGGTATATTATGGAAAGAGCAAATGCGTGGAATAAGTATGATTCTAAAAAGAAAGCAGAAGTATTTGATTTTGCGGAACAGTACAGACAGTTCATCTCAAAATGTAAGACAGAAAGAGAATGTGTAAAGGAAGGCGTTAGGCTTTTAAAGGAAGCTGGCTATGCGGACTTAAAAGACGTTATTGCTGATAACAGGACATTAAAAGCTGGCGATAAAGTGTATGCTGTCAATATGAATAAGGCACTTGTTGCGTTTAATATAGGTGAAGAACCTATAAGTGCAGGAATGAACATACTCGGAGCACATATAGACTCACCAAGACTTGATATAAAGCAGAACCCTCTCTATGAAGAAACAGGACTTGTTCTTCTTGATACACATTATTATGGTGGTATTAAGAAATACCAGTGGGTCGCAATTCCACTTGCCATTCACGGAGTTGTTGCATTAAAGAATGGAACAACAGTAGAGATTGTAATTGGTGAGGATATGTCTGATACAGTAGTTGGTGTATCTGACCTTCTTATACATCTTGCTTCGGAGCAGATGGAAAAGAAAGGCACAAAGGTTGTTGAGGGTGAAGCACTTGATATTCTTGTTGGAAGTATGCCACAGGAGAAGGAAGAATGCGATAAGGAAGCCAAAGATGCTGTTAAGAAAAATATACTAGCAATGTTAAAGGATAAGTATGGAATAGAGGAAGAAGATTTCTTATCAGCAGAATTAGAAGCTGTTCCAGCAGGTCCTGCAAGAGATTATGGAATAGACAGAAGTATGATAATGGGTTATGGACACGATGACAGAGTGTGTGCATTTCCATCGCTTATAGCACTTATTAATTCAAGCAAAGTTAGGAGAACAGGTGTATGTATTCTTGTTGATAAAGAAGAAATCGGAAGTGTTGGTGCTACAGGAATGCAGTCAAGATTTTTTGAAAATATGGTTGCAGAAGTTATGGACAGATGTGGAAATTATTCTGAGCTGGGATTAAGAAGAGCACTTGCTAATTCTTATATGTTATCATCAGATGTAAGTGCGGCATATGATCCTAACTATGCGAGCGTATTTGAGAAGAAAAATGCAGCTTATTTTGGCAAAGGTATGGTATTTAATAAATACACAGGTGCAAGAGGCAAGAGCGGCTCTAATGATGCATCAGCAGAATTTGTAGGAAAGTTAAGAAAGGTTATGGATGATGCAGATGTATCATTCCAGACAGCTGAACTTGGCAAGGTAGACATCGGCGGTGGTGGAACAATAGCTTATATATTAGCTAATCTTGATATGAATGTAATTGACAGTGGCATTGCTGTACAGAATATGCACGCGCCATATGAAGTTATAAGCAAAGCAGATTTGTATGAAACATTAAAGGGTTATGAGGCATTTTTAAAAAATGCTTAATAATACAATAATGCAAAAGTGATTATATAATATTTGCAAAATATTAATATTTGGAAGGATGACATATATATGAAATGGAATAGATATTCAATTAAGACAACAACACAGGCTGTTGATTTAATAAGCAGTGCTCTTGATGATATAGGAATTGAGGGGATAGAGATACAGGACAATGTACAGCTTACACAAGAAGAAGCTAAGACAATGTTTGTTGATTTTATTCCTGAGCTGCCACCAGATGATGGAACAGCAGTTGTTAATTTTTATATTGATTCAGATGAGGACGATGGAACATTAGTTAAAAAGGCTGAGCAGGAAATTAAAGATTTAAGAATGTTTGTTGATATCGGTGAAGGAACAATAACAAGGTCTGAGACAGAAGATAAAGACTGGATTAATAACTGGAAGCAGTACTGGCATACATTTACAATCGGTAATCTTTATATTAAGCCAACCTGGGAAGAGATTACAGAGGAGATGAAAGGACATCCTGTCCTTAGCATTGATCCGGGAACTGCATTTGGAACAGGTTCGCACGAAACAACAAGAATGGTTATTAAGCAGCTTGAAAAGTACGTTAAAAAAGGTGACAGAATACTTGATGTAGGCTGTGGAAGCGGAATACTTTCAGTTGTTGCCCTTAAATATGGTGCGGAATATGCACTTGGTACAGATCTTGACCCTAATGCAATTATTGCCTCAGAAGAGAATTCAGTTCAGAATAATATAACTAAGGAGCAGTTTGAGGTTATTGAGGGTAATATAATTGATGATAAGAATATTAAGGATAGATGTGGATATGAATGTTATGATATAGTGTGTGCTAATATTCTTGCTGATGTATTAGAGCCATTATCAGTTAATATCCACGAGCATATGAAGCATGGAGCATATTTTATAACTTCTGGAATTATTAATACTAAAGAAGATGAAGTTGTTAATGCTTTCAAGAAGAATTCAGAGCTTGAGATAGTTGAGATTAACCACGATGGCGAATGGGTTAATGTAACAGCCAGAAGAAAGTAATTAATAGATAACGCGAAAGGATTACATATGTATCATTTTTTTGCAGAGCACGAGAATATATTTGACGATTACATTGATATTAAAGGCGGGGATGTTAATCATATTAAGAATGTACTGCGTTTAAAAAAGGGTGATGAGATACTTATAAGCAGTGGTGATAATTATGATTATAATTGTATTATTGATACAATAACCGATGATTATGTACGAAGCCTTATAACATCAGTTAATGAGAAAGGCAATGAACTTTCATCAAAGGTATATTTATTTCAGGGACTTCCTAAAGCTGATAAAATGGAACTTATTATACAGAAGATGATTGAGCTTGGCGTGTATGAGATTGTTCCTGTAGCAATGAAAAGAAGTGTTGTAAAGCTTGATGATAAGAAAGCAAAGAGCAAGGTTGCAAGATGGAATACAATAGCTGAAAGTGCTGCCAAACAGAGTAAAAGAAGTATTATGCCAAAGGTTAGTGATGTTGTAAGTTTTAAGCAGGCAGTTGCTATGGCTTCGGAATTAGATGTATTATTACTTCCTTATGAGTGTGCAGAAGGAATTGAACATACAAGACAGGTTATTGCTTCTATCGGGAAAGGAAAGAGCATAGGTATCTTTATTGGACCAGAGGGTGGTTTTGATAAAGATGAACTTGAGCTTGCAACTAATGCAGGAGCTGATATAATAACACTTGGCAGACGTATATTAAGAACCGAGACAGCAGGTCTTATGCTGATGTCGGTGCTTATGTACAATATGGAGGAATAATAATGCAGGCATATCTTGATAATTCAGCAACGACAAAGTGTGCACCTGAGGTTGTAGATGTGTGCGTAAAAGTTATGAGTGAAGATTATGGCAATCCATCATCAAAGCATATGAAGGGCGTTGAAGCTGAAAATTATATAAAAGAAGCAAAAGAAACAATAGCTAAGACTTTAAAGTGCCAGGAAAAGGAAATACTTTTCACATCAGGCGGAACAGAGTCTAACAATATGGCAATAATAGGAACTGCTATGGCTAATAAGAGAAAAGGCAATCACGTTATTGTGTCATCGGTAGAACATTCATCTGTAAAAGAGCCTTTTAACTTTCTTAGTGAGAATGGTTTCAGGGTAACATATCTTAAAGTTGACAGAAATGGAATTGTGGACATTAATGACCTTAAGGAAGCGTTAGATGATGAAACAATTCTTGTATCAGTAATGTATGTCAATAATGAGATTGGTGCAGTTGAACCTATTGAAGAAATCGGACATATTGTAAAAAGCTACAATCCTGATATAGTGTTTCATGTAGATGCAATTCAGGCATATGGCAAATATAAAATAGTACCTAAGAAGTATAACATAGATTTATTATCTGTAAGTGGACATAAGATACACGGTCCAAAGGGAAGCGGATTTTTATATATTAAGGATAAGACAAGAATTAAACCTATAATATATGGCGGTGGACAGCAGAAGGGTATGCGTTCTGGAACAGAAAATGTACCAGCAATCGCAGGACTTTCGGCAGCAGTCAAGCTTATATATAATGACCAGTTTGAGGATAAGATTAATAATCTGTACGAGCTTAAAGACTATTTTATAGATGAACTTGAAAAGCTTGCTGATGTTGTTATTAATTCATATAAAGGCACAAAGTCAGCACCACAGATTGTAAGCGTAAGCTTTAGGGGTGTAAGGGCAGAGGTGCTGCTTCACGCACTTGAGGATAAGAATATATATGTATCCTCAGGTTCAGCCTGTTCTTCTAACAAGCCGGGCTTAAGCAATACACTTGTTGCGATAGGTCTTGATAATGACCTGCTTGACAGCACATTAAGATTCAGCTTCTGTTATAATACAACTAAGGAAGAACTTGACTATGCAGTCAGTGCATTAAAAGAACTTCTTCCTGTGTTAAGAAAGTATACAAGACATTAATAATATAATTAAAATTGAATGGAGATAAAAGATGTATAAAGCATTTTTGATTAAATATGGAGAGATAGGTGTAAAGGGTAAGAACAGATACCTTTTTGAAGATGCACTTGTAAGACAGATAAGATTTGCCCTTGAAAAGGTTGAGGGGGAATTCGTAGTATCAAAGGAAAATGGAAGAATATATGCTACAGCACAGACAGAATTTGACTATGATGAGGCTGTAGAAGCATTAAAGACTGTATTTGGAATAATTGGAATATGTCCAGTTGTGCAGATAGAAGATAATGGCTTTGATGACCTTGCTGAACACGTTATTAAGTATATTGATGAGGCATATCCTGATAAGAATATTACATTTAAGGTAGATGCAAGAAGAGCAAGAAAGAACTACCCTATGAATTCTATGGAGATTAATATGGAGATGGGTGGAAGAATATTAGACGCATTTCCTGAGATGAAGGTAGATGTTCATAAGCCACAGGTGCTTTTACAGATTGAGATTAGAAAGCATATTAATATATATTCAATAGAAATTCCAGGACCAGGAGGAATGCCAATAGGAACTGCTGGTAAGGCAATGCTTTTATTATCAGGAGGAATTGACAGCCCTGTAGCTGGGTATATGGTTGCCAAGAGAGGTGTGCAGATAGAAGCTACATATTTCCATGCACCACCATATACAAGTGAGAGAGCTAAGCAGAAGGTAGTAGACCTTGCAAGACTTGTGTCTAAATATGCAGGTCCAATAACTCTTAATGTAGTTAATTTTACAGATATACAGCTTGCTATATATGAGAAGTGTCCTCACGATGAGCTTACAATCATTATGAGAAGATATATGATGAAGATTGCAGAAGAACTTGGCAAGGAAAGCAAATGTATGGGACTTGTTACAGGTGAGAGTATCGGACAGGTCGCAAGCCAGACTATGCAGAGCCTTTACTGTACTAATGAAGTATGTACAATGCCAGTATACAGACCGGTTATTGGTTTTGATAAGCAGGAGATTATTGATATATCAGAAAAGATAGGAACATATGAGACATCAATCCAGCCATTTGAGGACTGCTGTACAATATTTGTAGCTAAACATCCAGTTACAAAGCCTAATCTTAATATAATCAAACAGCACGAGCATAACCTTGATGATGTTATTGATGAGCTTATGAAGACAGCCATAGAAACTACAGAAAAGATAGTTGTTAAATAAAATGATGTAAATAATAACAGGGTGCCATACGAATTAACGTGTGACATCCTGTTATAGAATAACCATATTAAACTGTCTGGCTGATTATACAATATATGGCTTTAATACAGCAAGAATTGTATCAATATCATTCTCAGCGTGAATATTTAAGTCGATAGGCTTTGATAAATCGAGACTGAAAATACCCATAATAGACTTTGCATCAATTACATATCTTCCAGATACAAGGTCAAAGTCAACATCAAACTTTGTAATATCATTTACAAAGGATTTAACTTTATCGATTGAGTTTAATGAAATCTGTACAGTTTTCATTGGAATACCTCCCATAATATAATAATTTGCTTACTGAGTTAATTATAATATTTATGGGATTTATGTCAAGAACAAAGGAGGCCGATTTGAAAAAAGTTGCGATACACAACCTTGGTTGCAAGGTTAATTCATACGAAGCAGAGTCAATGGAGCTTATGCTTAAAAATGCAGGCTATGAAATAGTTCCATTTGATGAAGCGATAATTGCAGATGTATATATAATAAATACCTGTTCGGTTACTAATATAGCAGACAGAAAGTCCCGCCAGATGTTACACAAGGCTAAAAAGATGAATCCATCAGCAGTTGTAATAGCTGCCGGCTGTTATGTACAGGCAGATGAAGCAGGAGTTAAGAAAGATGAAGCTGTAGATATCGTGCTTGGCAACAATATGAAGATTAATATTGTTGATGTGCTTGAGCAGTATTTTAAGGATAATACAGCAGACGAATATGTGGTTGATATAAGCCACGATACAGAATATGAAGAATTAAAGATAGATAAAGTAAGTGAGCATACAAGGGCATACATTAAAATACAGGACGGATGTAACCAGTTCTGTTCATACTGCATTATTCCTTATACAAGAGGAAGAATAAGAAGCAGGGCGATTGAAGATGTTGTAGACGAAGTTAGAAGATTAGCTGACAATGGCTATAAGGAAGTTGTTCTTACCGGAATACATCTTTCTTCTTATGGCAGGGATACAGGTAAAGAGACATTGTTAGATGTTATAGAGGCGGTTAATTCAATTGACGGAATTGAAAGAATCAGACTTGGTTCATTAGAACCAAGAATTGTGACAGATGAATTTGTCAGCCGTATAAGCAGTATGAAAAAGCTTTGTCCACATTTTCACTTATCATTACAGAGCGGCTGTGATAAGACACTTAAGGCTATGAACAGAAAGTATGATACTGCTGAATACTTAAAGGGCTGTGAAATTCTTAGAAAATATTATGATAACCCAGCGATTACGACAGATGTTATTGTGGGCTTTCCTGGTGAGACAGAAGAAGACTTCAAGATTACGAAAGCATTTGTTGAGAAGGTGCATTTTTATGAAATGCACATATTTAAGTATTCAAGAAGAAAAGGCACAGTTGCAGATACTATGCCTGATCAGGTAGATGATAAGATTAAGACAGCAAGAAGTAATGAACTTATTGAGCTTGCTAATGAAATGTCAGCACAGTACAGAAGTACATATGCAGATAGTGATTTGAGCGTGCTTATTGAAGAAAAGCAGAATATAGCTGGAAAAGAGTATTATACAGGCTATACACCTAATTATATAAGAGTTATGATTTCGGCAGAAGAATTTGATAAAGAAAATGTTTGCAGTAATTCAGGCAATGGTAATATAATTAATAATATATATACAGTGAAGGGCTGCGGTCTTGATAAAGAAAAGCTGCATATAATCGGAATGGAGAATTATAATGGCTGAATTAAAGTTAAGAAAGAATGAAAAAGGAATGATACTTGCAATTGATATGGGAAATACCAATATCGTTATTGGCTGTGTTGATGACAAGAAAGTATTATTTGAGGAAAGATTATCAACAGATTATTCAAAGACAGAATTGGAATACGCCATAGGTTTTAAGACGGTGCTTGAAATATATAATATTAACTCAGATGACATAAAAGGAGCAATTATATCATCAGTTGTCCCGCAGCTTGTTAATATAATAAAAGCGGCAGTAGAAAAGACAGTTGGAATTACACCGCTTATGGTCGGACCTGGAATAAAGACAGGTCTTAACATTCTTATGGATCAGCCAAGACAGGTTGGAACAGATATGATAGTTGATGCAGTTGCTACACTTAATGGCTATGGTGCACCAGCCATAATTATAGATATGGGAACAGCGACAACTATAAGTGTTGTAGATGAGAAAGAGAATTATATAGGTGGAGTTATACTTCCGGGAATACGTGTGTCAGTTGATTCGTTAGTATCAAGAACAGCACAGCTTCCAAGAATAAGCCTTGATACACCAAAGAGTGTTATGGGTAAGAATACTATTGATTGTATGAAGAGTGGAGTTATATATGGCAATGCTTCGTGCATAGATGGTATGCTTGACAGAATTATAGAAGCTAATGGTTTTGGAGTTAATGGAAAGCCAGAAGCGAAAGTTATAGCTACAGGTGGACTTGCAAAGGTTATAGTTCCTCACTGTAAGCATAATATACACATAGATGCGGAATTATTGCTTAAGGGTCTTAGAATTATATATGATAAGAATGTGGAGGGTAATTAAATGCTTAAAGGTAAAAATGTACTGCTTTGTGTTACAGGAAGCATAGCAGCTTATAAAATTGCAGAGCTTGCAAGCAGACTTGTTAAGCTTCATTGTAATGTTGATGTTATAATGACTAAAAATGCTACGAATTTTATCAATCCTATAACATTTGAAACACTTACAGGCAATAAGTGCATAGTAGATACATTTGACAGGAATTTTCAATTTAATGTTGAACACGTTTCACTGGCTAAGAAAGCAGACTGCGTTATGATAGCACCAGCCTCAGCTAATATAATAGGCAAGATAGCTAATGGGATAGCAGATGATATGCTTACAACAACTGTAATGGCTTGCAAATGCAAAGTTATGATATCGCCTGCTATGAATACTAATATGTATGATAATCCTATTGTGCAGGATAATATCGCCAGGTTAAGAAGATTTGGATATGAAGTTATTGAGCCAGATAGCGGTTATCTTGCGTGTGGTGACACTGGAAGGGGCAAAATGCCATCGCCAGAAAGTCTTTTATGGTACATTTTAAAGGAAACAGCATATGAAAAGGATATGAAGGGCATTAAGCTTTGTGTAACAGCAGGTCCTACAAGAGAAGCAATAGACCCTGTAAGATTTATCTCTAATAATTCTACAGGGAAAATGGGCTATGCAATAGCCAGAATGGCAATGCTTCGTGGAGCAGATGTTACACTTGTATCAGGAAAGGTTGATGTTCCACCAGTTCCATTTGTTAATATTATAAATGTTATATCAGCACAGGATATGTATGATGCTGTCACCGAAGAAGCAAAGAATTCAGATATTATAATTAAAGCCGCCGCAGTAGCGGACTATACACCTTTAAATGTAAGCGATAATAAGATAAAGAAAAAAGACGGCGATATGTCAATTGCCCTTAAACGCACAAAGGATATAATAGGAACGCTTGGAGAACATAAAAAAGAGGGACAGTTTATATGTGGATTTTCTATGGAAACAGAAAATGTAATTGCCAATTCCAAGGATAAGCTTATTAAGAAGAATATGGATATGATAGTTGCTAATAATGTAAAGGTAGCCGGGGCAGGCTTCGGAACAGACACTAATGTTGTAACTATAATTACCGGGGAAGATAATATTGAACTGCCTATGATGTCTAAAGAAGATGTTGCTTCAAAGATACTTGACTTTATAATGGCAAAGCGTAGGTAAGATATTGGCACGTTAATATATAATGTATGTAATAAAAGTACATAATTATAATGATTTATTTATAAAGGTTTAGTTTAGTACAGAAATTCAGTGACTTAAAATTGCAATTTGTTAATTTAAAGTCACTGAATTTTATAGTGGAAATAGTGTGAGTTTATGTTTGTATATAGATATATGCCATAAATTTACAAAAAAGTTTAGTGGTACAAATCCAGTAAATATAAGGCTTTGAAAATGCTTATCATAGATTTGGCAAAAAAAATTGAAAAAAGTTGAAAAAAGTTGTTGACATAACACCTAACAGGTGATATTATAATCAAGTCGCCGCGAGAGATGAGCGACACAAAAGCTTCTCAAACACAGATAAATACTGGATTTGAGAGCAACGAACTTTGATAACTGAACAGAAAGACAACCTTGAAAATTCTTTTTAGAATTTCGA